>ENA-OQCS01000685-OQCS01000685.1-human-gut-metagenome-genome-assembly--contig:-NODE-685-length-18883-cov-3.232406_pt1 | contig 18883 bp, 17 predicted proteins | sample MGYA00242757_ERZ504575 | MGnify/ENA primary metagenome ERZ504575 (study PRJEB26092, sample SAMD00036297) | human gut metagenome | host: Homo sapiens | study: EMG produced TPA metagenomics assembly of... | reverse complement strand
GTTCCTCACAGCGAATATAAATATAACATATGTTTTTACTATATGCAAGTATTTTTTTAATTTTTTGATTTATTTTTACATTTTACTTTTTTACTTTTCGGAATCCACTGATAAACCTGCCGCCACCTCTGAGTCAACTTTGATCTGCACGGCTTGCTTCTTATCTTTAACGGTAATTTCTTTGTGCGCCCCGCCAAATTCTCCGTCTAACGTCCACGGGATTTCTTCCTCTGACTCAAACTTAATTTCTCCCGTCTTAAACGAATACATCCGTTTTGAATCTAACTGTTTCATCACGATCGCGCCGAGAAGTTCATTCAATTCTATTGCGTTTTTCGGTGTCTTGATCAGCGTAACTTCAAATACTCCGTCGTCAAATACGATCTCCGGACCGATAATCCCCTTGAATCCACCGACAGATCGGGAATTTGTCACCATTCCGAATATAAACTCATCCTCTATCACTTCGCCGTCATGCGTGATCTTAATCTTATAAGACGGAATATTAAACACTCTTTTCGCGCCTTCCAAAATATACGCCATATGCCCAAGAACATTTTTCACATTCTGATCCGTGGCATAAGACACGTCCGTAAACAGTCCGAACGCTGCGATGTATGCAAAATAATCTTCCCCGAACATCCCTACATCACACGGGAAGACCGTTCCGTTTACCGCCGTCTCCGCCGCCTCAAGAATATCTTTCGGGATGCCGAGACTTGTCGCAAAATCATTCGTCGTCCCCGCCGGGATATATCCCAGCGGAACTTTACAGTTACAAAGCTGCATTCCTGTAACCGCCTCATCTAAAGTACCGTCTCCGCCGCTGCATACGATCAGATCATACTGACTCCCGCTTTCTTGTATTTTTTCAGCCGCATCATATCTTTTCTGTGTCGGATAAACAGTCACTTCATATCCGCTCTTCGTAAAAATATCCAAAACATCCGCAAGTTTAGGTTTTAATTTTCCCGTACCGGCATTCGGATTATAGATAAATAACATTTTTTTCATACTGCGTCACCGCCCCTATACTTTGTTATTTCCATCTCGTGAAAAGAGAGGACTGCACACAGATGTACAGCCCTCCTCCTTTTATTCGTTTTATCCATCCACTCTATTTTCTGCCTTTTGCAAAAAATGTTTTTATACCTTCAGCCGCTCGCTGCTCGTCTTCTCCATCTGTCACAACAGTGATCTCTTCCCCATCGGCAAGACTCAGACTCATCATACCCATAATACTTTTTGCATTAATGTGTTTCTCTCCGACCTGAATATAAATCGTACTTGCGTACTGACTTGCTTCCTGAACAAGCAATGCGATCGGACGTCCATCAAAATCTTCTTCCGTCTTTACTACAACAGGTGTCTTAATCATAATAATCCTCCTTGTTTCTGCCTGAGACTCTCTGCCATTTCGCTCAGTTTTCTCAGCCTGTGATTGATCCCCGACTTCCCGACAGGAGGAGTAAGACTCTCTCCCAGTTCTTTTAACGTAGCGTCGGGATGATCCAGCCTTGCATATGCCGCTTCAACCAGATTATCCGGCATATTTTCAAAACCGATCATATCTCTGAGATATGTAATATCCTCGACTTGTTTTACCGCCGCGGACACCGTCTTATTAATATTGGCAGTCTCGCAGTTCACCTTCCTGTTTACGGAATTACGCATCTCTTTCAGAATCCTTACATTCTCCAATTCCATAAGAGCTACATGCGCTTCCATTACATTCAATATATCTACTATCTGAGATCCTTCCTTCAAATAAACAACATAAGACTTTTTTCTGCGTACAATCTTAGCGTCAAGACCAAAACTGCATATAACCGACCTGATCTGCTCGGCAATCTCCGAAATCGTGCATACAATTTCAAAATGGTATGATTTATTCGGATCACTCATAGAGCCTGCCGCCTGAAATACGCCTCGCAGAAATGCTCTTCTGCAGCAGACCTGACGGATTATAAGAGGATTAAATCCGCAAATCGCATCCGTTCCCACCTGCTGTTCTCCGATCATCTTCGTTGCCTGAAGGACTCTGAGCGCATCCTCGTGACTTTTTATCACGACAAGATATGATACACTCTCTCTTTTTACATTTCTCTTTACAGAGATATCAGTTCTTATATTAAATGTTTTTTTTAACAATGTAAAGACTTTTCTTGCAACAACGATATTTTCCGAATGAATCTTAATATGATATCTGTCAAAACTGTCAATCGATACTGTTCCGCACATGCCGATAAACGCAGCTAGTTCTGCGATCCGGCAATGTCTCGCCTGACTGATGTTCTCAGAAAGTTCTTCTCTGACTTTTCCCGAAAAAGACATCGTCTCACTTCCTTTTTGTAATTGTATCTTTCTCAATATCGCGGTGTTCAATACGCACCCCGTAATTTTCCTGTTTTTCCAAAACTTTATACAACGCGTTCGCCAACGTTACGGAACGATGTTTTCCTCCCGTACAGCCGATCGAAATAACAAGCTGGTTTTTACCTTCCAGAATATAGTTCGGAATCAGAAATTCTGTCATGTCCTTTAATTTGTCCAAAAACTGTTCCGCCTTTTCATTTCCCATTACATAATCCTGAACTTCCGGATCATTTCCCGTCTTCTCCCGAAGTCCGTCTATATAATAAGGATTGGGCAAAAAACGCACGTCAAATACGAGATCCGAATCGCTTGGAATCCCATACTTGAAACCAAATGACATAACTGTAATATAAAGATTACAAAAGTTTTGTCCCTTCACAAAAATCTTCTCAAGTTCCAGTTTCAATTCTCTCGTAAGCATCTTACTTGTATCCAATATATAAGTCGCTCTCATCTTCAAGAACATGATCTTTTCTCGTTCTTTTGCAATCCCTGTATCAACACGCCCGGAACCGCTCAACGGATGCTGACGTCTTGTCTCTTTATACCGTTTAATAAGCACATCGTCCTGCGCGTCAAGAAAAAAGAATCTCGTACTCGATCTCTTTGACATCCATCTCATCAAGAACATCTTTCAGTCCTCCGAAATCCTGTCCTCCTCTGATATCAATCCCGAGCGCAATCTTTTTCACTTCTTCGTCCGGTTCGCTGAACATCTCCACAAAACGCGGAAGAAGCGGGATCGGCAGATTGTCTACACAAAAATACCCCATATCCTCCAACATTTTAAGCGCTGTCGATTTTCCTGCCCCTGACATTCCCGTCACGATAACAAAACGCATTGTTAAAACTCTCCTATCCTTCTTACTTCCGGTTCTAACCGTACCCCGAACTTCTCTTCCACTCTATCCGCAACATCTTTCATCAACTGCATGACTTCCGCTGCCGTAGCATTTCCTCTGTTGATAACAAATCCGCAGTGTTTTTCAGACACTTGAGCGTCTCCGACTCTATATCCCTGCATACCGGAATCCTGTATCAGTTTTCCCGCAAAATACCCTTCCGGCGCTTAAACGTACTGCCGGCGCTTCCAAATTCAAGCGGCTGCTTTGTAACGCGTCGTTCCTTTAAATCTTCCATATATGCACGGATCTCCTGCCGATCTCCTTTCTCCAGTTTCAAAACCGCAGACAGAGCCACATAATCATTTTTCGCAATAACACTTGTTCTATATCCCATACCAAGTTCTTCATTCGTCAAATTTAAAACTTCGCCTTCAGACGTAAGCACTTCCGCACTTTCGACGATCTGTTTCATCTCTCCGCCGTATGCTCCCGCATTCATACGAAGCGCGCCGCCGAGCGTTCCCGGAATGCCCGATGCAAATTCCATCCCTGTAAGCGACGCCTCGCACGCAACAGCAGCCGTTTTTGATAAAAGAGCTCCCGCCTGTGCATAAACGCGCTCTCCGTCTGCATACACATCGCTCATCTGCTTAAAGACCTGTACGATCACTCCCCGAAATCCTTTGTCACCTACAAGCAGATTACTCCCGTTTCCCATAATATAATATGGGGTAGAGCACTCCCGGCACACAGCAACGATCCGGCGGATCTCTTCTATCTTCGACGGCTGAATAAAATAATCTGCCGGTCCGCCAATGCGAAATGTCGTATGCATCTTCATCGGTTCGTCTTTTAATACATTACCTTCTCCTGATATTTCACATAATGCTTTATACAACTCCATAAATATCTCCATATTTCTGTTTTTTATATATTAATTATCTTCATTATAATGATACATTATAATTCACGCCTAATGCAAAGTAAAGCGAAACGTCACCGATTACCGCCGCATATCCGATTTTACTGATATTATCGGATTCTCTTCTCCGTTCCTTGTCATTATTATCCGCTCCTTGTCATTATTATCCGATTCTTGCAAATTTCTCAAAGAGTGTATACTTGATGAGGTATCTATATTTTTGCAGCCATAAAATTGGCTTATTTATTTTTATTAAAAAGGAGTGAATTTAGAACTGTGGATTCTGGTGACAGTTTTCAACTAATTATACTTATAATTCTTTTAGTGCTTTCAGCATTTTTTCATCAAGCGAGACAGCGCTCATGTCCGTAAATAAAATACGGCTGCGTTCCCTTGCCGAATCAGGCAACAAGCGGGCCGCCCTGGCTCTTGATATTGTGGAGAATAAAACTTCCAAAATGCTGAGCGCCATTCTGATCGGAAACAATATCGTCAACCTTTCCGCATCGGCAATCGCTACCTCTCTCGCCTATTCATTCGGCGGTTATATGGTCAGCATTGCCACTGCTGTTTTAACGGTTATGATCCTTGTCTTCGGAGAGATTACCCCTAAAAATTACGCTACAATGAACACGGAAAAATTAACTCTAAAATTTATACCGATCATCCGATTCTTTATGATCGTTTTGACTCCGTTTATTTTCATCATCAACCTTTTTTCGCGCGCATTTATGTTTCTGCTCCGTATCGATCCGAACGCAGCTTCAACCGCAATGACAGAGGACGAGCTTCGTACGATCGTCGATGTAAGTCACGAAGACGGAGTAATCGAATCAGACGAAAAAGAGATGATCTACAACGTGTTCGATCTCGCGATGCCAACGCAAAAGATATTATGGTTCCCCGCGTTCACGTTACATTCGCAGAAGTAAATAATACTTACGAAGAGTTGATCGCCATTTTCCGCGAAGATAAGTTCACACGTCTTCCTGTTTATGAAGATACTCCGGACAATATCGTCGGTATTATTAATATGAAAGATCTTCTGCTCTATAACAAAAAGACAGAGACGTTCAACATTCGTGATATTATGCGCGAGCCGCATTTCACATATGAATACAAAGATATTTCCGAACTTCTTGTGGAAATGCGGGATTCTACTTTTAACATCGCCATTGTCCTTGACGAATATGGCGAAATGGCAGGACTGATCACACTGGAAGATATTCTGGAAGAAATCGTAGGCGAGATTCATGACGAATACGACGAAAAAGAGGACGATATGTTCCGACAGATTTCCGAACAAGAATATATCATCGAAGGATCTATGAATCTGGACGATATAAACGACCGTCTGGAAACGGATCTTGTATCCGAAGATTACGATTCCCTCGGCGGATTTATCATCGAACATCTGGATCGCCTCCCTGAAGTCGGAGATGAAGTATGTACCGATAACGGAATTCGCCTTATCGTGGAGGCGCTTGATAAAAACCGGGTAGAATCTGTTCGTATGTATCTTCCAGAAAAACATGATGCTGACAACAAAAGCGAACTTCTTCCTCTGAAAGCGCCGCACAGACAGCTTTCACCGAGGAAAAATAATACATCTTATACCTATATCGAATATAAATGAGCATATAAAAATTCCGTATCTCGATCTTACCGATCTTGATACGAATTTTATTATGTCTTTCTTTTAAATCTTATTATATCAGCGATAACCAATCACTTGCACAGCATCAGTCTTCTTTCTTTCTAACAGCTGCCATAACAGCGCCTGCTGCCAACGCCAGTCCTGCGATCGGAACGATCGGTGATCCTGCCGTGTCTCCTGTCTGCACTGCTTTATCATCATCCTTCGGATCTTCCTGATTCGGATTTTCCGCTGCTTTTTCAAAGTTCGCTTTCAAAGTCAGCGTTCTGTCAACTTTAAACGTAAACTCCGCTTTATCTGAAACTGCTTTTCCGTCTACCGTCCAGTTCACGAATTTGTATCCTTCTTTTGCCGCTGCCGTTGCAGTTACAACGTCTCCTTCTTTATAGCTGTCTTTTTCCGGATTAAGCTTCACAGTTCCCATCTTCGAATCGTTTACACTGACTGTAATCGTGTACTCTTCTTTTTCCACCGGCGGCGTTACCTCTTTCTTTGTCACTTCAACTTTGATTTCAGCTTTCAGATTCTTCGTATTCGTAACATTTTCAGGAAGTTTTCCAAGTGTTCCGCTTAACGTATATGTCTTTTCCGCTTCACCTTTGTATTCTCCCTTTTCCCATGTCACTTCTACGTCTGCCGTCTCTGCTTTCTCGCCTTCTCCGAAATGTACGGTCACTATCTTCGGAAGGTCTTTCTTAAGATCTTCAAATGTTGTTCCTTCTTCTACCGTCACTTTTTCCGGTTTTTCAACGGATATAACATCTTTTGTCTCAACCGGCGGCGTTACCTCTTTCTTTGTCACTTCAACTTCGATCTCAGCTTTCAGATTCTTCGTATTCGTAACATTTTCAGGAAGTTTTCCAAGTGTTCCGCTTAACGTATATGTCTTTTCTGCTTCTCCTTTATATTCTTCCTTTTCCCATGTCACTTCTACGTCTGCCGTCTCTGCTTTCTCGCCTTCTCCGAAATGTACGGTCACTGTCTTCGGAAGGTCTTTCTTAAGATCTTCAAATGTTGTTCCTTCTTCTACCGTTACTTTTTCCGGTTTGTCGATAGATGTAACATCTTTTGTTTCAACCGGCGGCGTTACATTATCTTTTTCAAATTTCGCTGTCAGCGCATAATTTCCCGATACCGTAAATTCGTACTCTGCATCTGTAGAAACCGGAGTTTCTGCATTAGATGAATGATACCATCCTACAAAATGATAATCTTTATCAGGAGTTGCTTTTACCGTTACTTTCGCTCCTTTATCCACCTCAAACGGTTTTCCTGCTTCTGCTCCGACAATCTCGGCTTTTCCGCCTTTTTCTGCATTTACGAAAATTGTATTCTTTCCGGATTCGACAACTTGAATCTCATCGCCTACATTGAATTCAGACACTGCTACCCATCCGTCATTGGACGCTTTCGCAACAAACTTGAATCCATATACAGTCTGCTTATTAAAACGGAATACTTTCTGCGTCTTATCTGCCGCAAATTGTGCGTCTGTGACAACTTTCTTCATTTCTCCGTCTTTCTCTGTCTGATATATAAGTCTGCCTTTGTTACATATCCGCTTGGCTGATCTTGTCTCGGTGTAAATGCGATCCTGTCGATCTCATAACCTTTGTCAAACTTTGCCTGTGCGAATATCGTATCTACCGTACCCTGACCTGTCGGCGCTCCGTCATGAAGTTCTTCCGTTTGTCTCTCCTGCTCCCGCCTGCCACTCTGAGTGCCACTTTGTATCCGCTTTTCCGTCAAACGCCTTTGTAACTTCACCTTCTGTCGCAGAATTGTTGGAATATTCTGAGTCTGTAGTAATAGTCCAATCTTTTTTATTATACTTATCTTCTGTATTCACTGCCGATACAACAACATTGTCGATCTTTCCTGCAAGCGCATTTGTCTTAGATCCGATTCGCTCAATCGGAAGCGCAAACGTAGCGTTTTTAATTCCTTCTTTCTTCACCTGACCGTTATGCACGAATTTTCCGACAGCCGTTCCTACGGATCGACCGTCTGCAAATAATTCTGTCTTTTGCTGTGTAGAAACAATTTTCAGATTGACTTTCTTTCCTACCGGAAGTTCATAATCGAATAATAATCGTAAAGCTCTCTTGTAAATCCTAATTTTCCGTTTTCCATCACCCGGATATCGTGCGTTCCGTACGCCGGATCTGCCTCAAACAGAATATCTCCCGGTTTGGAAGGCTTGTTCAGTTCAAGATCAAAGGAAATAGCATTGCCGTTTCCAAGCTGCTCGATCGGAGTTGTGACATAACTTCTTCATCGCCAAGATTCAATACGCCATCTTTGACTTCCGCGCCTTTTCCTTCTTTCAGATCTCGTTTATTCTCTGAACTGTCTTTCATATCAGCGAACTCATATTTCTCATACTCTTCGCCTTTTTTCTCCTCCTGATAATACGGATTCGTATTCGGACCTGTTCCCATCTTCTCTGCAAGAGCTGTCAGCTTTGCCGAAGTTCCTTTTTCCTGTCCTGTTGCCGCCCAGGTTTTCTCTGCGTAGAACGGCATCGCATCGAAGAATCTCCAATACAGATCAGACTCGGAAAGTCCCGAAGCTTTTCTGTCAATGTTGTCGCTCCACAGGGCAAATGCCGCGCCGAGCATCTGATCGTCTCCTGAAGGAACCGCTTTATAAGCTCCGTTTTTCGTTCTTACATTATTTACTTTAAAGTCTTTAAAAATACGGCCTATGTCCAGCAAATCTCCGTAAGCATTTTTTCTTGTGAGACTTCCGTCCGGAACGAGATATCCGTGATCGTCGATCGTATTGATCAGATCATATCCCATATTGTACATATCGATTCCGTCTGCCCAGTCTTTTGACCAAAGATTGATCTGAACGCCATCAATAGCGTCTTTGTTGATCTCTGTCGGCGGATTGTCTTTGATCTGCGTCAAGCCGCCCCACATACGAACGGTATTCGTTTTGTCTACATATGGTATGATCTCGTTGACAAACTCTCTGTATGATTTTGCATCCGCCATAACTCATCCGCTCCGATGTGAACAACCGTATCTGCATCGAAAGTCGGATTCGTTCCCTTTGTATAATCGTCAAAAATTTCCTTGATCTTCGTAACCGCAGCGTCGTTTGTCAGATCAAAATGATCGATCAGCGGGTTGTTGTTATGAAGCTTATTGCTCACTTTCAATTCCGGCCAGATCTTTGTAAATGACAATGCATGCGCCGGAACGTCGATCTCCGGAACAATATTCATTCCTACCGCGCGTTCGTCTGCGATAAATTTCTTGAACTGTTCTTTTGTAATCGAGTAATCTTTCGCAGTAGGACTTTCTCCTGCTTCGTTTGTCAATCCGGATTCAAGACGAAATGCCTCGTACGCACTAAACGCATTGTTTTCCGTTCCATTTTTTCCGTATTCGCCAAGCCAGATATAGTTATCCGACAAATGCGCCTGAAAATCATTCATCTTATAATAACGCATCGTCCTTGTGATCTCTTTCATCATCTCAAGAGAAACCGGCTTGCGGGCAACGTCTAAAAGAAATCCTCTCGTCTCGTATCTCGGATAGTCGCGCATCGTACCGATACTATATCCGCCGTCTTCACTTCCCTTATACATCTGAAGGATCGTCTGCATACCGTACATATTACCTGTCACAGAGACAGACTGTACGTCGATCCTGTCGGATTTGATATCCATCGTATAACCTTCGTCGCCAAGAAGCTCATCAGGCGCGGCTTTCTTAAAGTTAAAGGCATTTGCCTTTCCTTCGCTGCTCTTGCCTGCTTTTAACTCTTTGCCTGTAAAATCCTTATAATCCGATACAAATTCATCTACAATCGCTTTTAATGAATCATCACTGTATGTTACTTCCGTAAGTGTATCAACCGACACTTTCTGATCGGATTCCGAAAACCACTCCTGTATCTCCGGAATAACCGAAGGTTTCGCATTTTTCGCCTTTGTAGTATCTTTCGTACCTTCTACCGTAAATGCAAGATCTCCGGTATTTTTCACATTTCCTGTTTTTGTCTCAGTTACATTGAAAGAAATCTGCACTTCTTTGTCCGTCATCGGATGAACAACAGGAAGTTTTCCTGTCTCTTTATCCGCCTCTCCGATGATCTGCTCAAAATCAGCTCCGTTCGACTCGATCGTAAATCCGTCCGGTACATTCGGCAGTGTAAATTCATTTACATCTTTTGCAATCTTAGTGCCTTTGATCGAAGCAACAACCTCGTCAAGTGTCTGACCCTGCGGCGTCTCAGACTGATCATTGGAATATGCTCTCACTTCCAGAATACTGATGTTGTTATATCCGTTCTGTCCTTCAATGTCAATCTGAAGATCAAAGTTCGTCATCTTGAAGCTCTTCATATAAACAGGCGTCTCAAAAATGTGCTGTACATTTGTCACATAGCCTGTCTTGCCGCTTTCTGTCGATTTCGCGTTGCTGATCTTAACCGTATGCTCTGTTCCTGCCGCATCTGCATAAACAAGATCAAAGGACTTCACATTAGACGGCATCGGCGCCACGTCTCGAGTATGAAGATCAAAATCCAGCTCTTTTACAAGCGTCACCTTCGGAAATGTTACCGTTACCGTCTGCTTACTTGCTTCCGAATAGTCCGAAGCCCAGCGCGTCTGGTTGTTGCCGTCTTTAATATTAGAAACCGGAAGCGAAGATGCCTCTGTCGTAGACGCTTCCGCCGTAACGCCTGCTGCATTCACATGATTCTTATTCTCTGCCGCTTCGATATCGGACTCCTCTCCGTAAATTTCTATTTCGCTAAGTCCGATATTGCTCCAGAAATCATCCGGTCCTCTATCCGCCTTGTTCACTGTGATCTTAACTGCAGTCACAACTTCCTGCGCGTCCTCTGCACTGTGATCGTCTGCTCTGACGGCGCATATGTATCTTCATCCGTCTTTTGATAAATATTTTTGTACTCGCCGCTCATCGTCTTCACATCAACTTTCCACTGCTTGATGTTATTCTGATGATTTCCGGCTGCTCCCGTTCTCTCCCAAAACACCTTGATTTCGCTTACTTCGTCGGCTTTTCAAGTGTCACTTCTATCCACTCGTTTGTCACTTTGTTCTGTGATGTGCCCAATGCGTACCTTTATTTCCATCAATCGCCTTAGCCGCCGATGTGGAATCAGCCTCTGCTTCGCTTGCCGCAGCTGTACCTTTTAACGCAAGATTTTCTTTTTCCGCTTTCGTATCATTTTCCTCAGCCTGTACCTTTTCAGGCGTAAAGAAAAATCCCGGAACAGCCGCTCCGCTGCTTACGACCATAGCCGCTGCCAACAAACAGCTCACTACTTCTTTTTCATACACTTCTCCTTTTTAATCTTTGTTACGGTGATTTAGACATAATCTATGTTTTTCACAAAACACCGAGCATAATCATATTCATTATAACACCTTTACATTTTTCAGGTATATTTTATTTACACAAAATATAATTTTTGTATACTTTTTCTATTTTAAATCATATTTTTTGTGCATTTCGACAATTCAAAAGGGGATTTTCTTTGCTTCCCTTTTCGCCATTAAGCTACTCTGATATTTTTTAATGGTGAAAATTGAATAGATAAAAGATCATTGCTTCTAATTAGTAAGTATGTTATGATAATCCCACTTACAGAAATTCTTTCTGTGGAAGCTACCGGCAGCTTCGCCGACCTGAGGAATTCCCTCAAAATTACCCGATACAATACAACAACAGTTTTTGCGTGGATAGCCTTGTAGAACAGTTCTTTTTTTCGTATACTGATTTTTAAGAGAAGGTCTTAAAAAAGAGAAAAAATTTTCTTTTTCAGAGGAAGACTTTTGACGAAAGCAAGCTTAAAAGCAGCAAGTTTGAAAACAGTAAGCTTAAAAGTATTTTCCCGCCTGTACTGCAGGACTTATTCATGCACATGAAAGGAGAGCCTATGGCAGGAAAAGAAAACAGAGAAATTAAAAACAGTGTCTTTGTAGATTTATTCTATGAGGACGAATCAGCAGAAGCGAACGAGATCGCGCTTTTTAATGCAATCCATGATGAGCCGTTGCCGGAAGGAACGAAGATTCGGAAATTCCGTGTAGACAATACGATCTATATGAATTTTCAAAACGATATTTCTTTTGACGCAGGAGGAAAAGTGATCGTATTCGGCGAGCATCAGTCTACGGTCAACGAAAACATGCCCCTTCGGAGTCTGCTTTACATCGGGCGTGCATATGAAAGACTCGTGCCACCGAGAAGCGATATAAAAAAGAAAATCGTTCCCCTTCCGACACCGGAATTTTACACATTCTATAACGGAAAAGAAAAGTGGGAAAAGGAAAAAGAATTGCGCCTGTCAGATGCCTATATCGTAAAAGATGGTGAGCCGAGTCTGGAATTAAAAGTAAAGGTCATCAATATCCGGCAGGAAGAGCATCATGAAATCTTAGAAAAGTGTCAGGTACTGAAAGAATACAGCCAGTTCATGGAAATCGTGCAGAACTACCAGATCTCCGGGGAGGAAGAGCCTTATAAAAAAGCGATAAAAGAGTGCATTGAAAAAGGGATTCTTGCTGATTATTTAATGCGAAAAGGAAGCGAGGTTGTCAATATGCTATTAGACGAATACGACTATGAGACAGATATCGAAGTGCAGAGAGAAGAGGCAAGAGAAGAAGGAAGAAAGCAGGGAGAAGAAGAGGGAAGAAAACAAGGGACTCTTCAAAAAACTTGTGCCTTAATTCAGAAAAAGCTTGAAAAAGGAAAAACAATTTCCGAAATTGCAGATGATCTTGAAGATACGGAAGAAAACATTGCTCATCTGATTGAAGAGTTTCATCTTGGAAGGAAAGAATCTTAATTAAATTCGCAGAGAAGGGGGCAATCTGAGAACTTCCCTAATTGGAATACCGAAAATTGGTCTGGGTTTAGTTGAAACTATGTAGTGGAGCCGAATAAAGTCTGTTCGGCAAGAATTGCCGCGTTTTATCGGGAGTGCAGGATAAAAGATAAACAGGAGTTGTTTTAAAAGTATATCAAGAAGAGAAAGCAGAGTGTTCATGCGTTCTGCGTGTTTGCTGTATTGCGGCAGGTTATAAAGAAAATAAGGAAGCGCCTCTTTGGCTGTTAGTTTTTTCATGGCATTGTGCTCACATTGTTCAAGAAATACAACGGCATGAAGAGGCGCTTTATGTTTTCATTTTCATCGCTGTTTCCGCTAAATGGCGTTCCGTATACGGTAAATGAATTTCCAAAGAGGCGAAGAGCAGGCTTGTCATCATTAATAATATGTACATTATTTTTCCCGAAATGATTCTGCCACAGGCGGGTATGCGTTGACTTGCCGACGCCGGAATCTGCGGAAAAAAGGACTGCTTTATCGTTGTAGGAGATTGCGGAAGCGTGGAGAACAAACCCTTGATGTTTAATTAATTCAAGGGAAAAATGGGATGATAAAAGGATCAGTTCTGCTTCGTCAAGGGTTAGATGTGGATATTTCTCTTGGTATTTTTGTATCAGTCGTTTTTAGGATTTAATCGAATTTCGGGAGTGGTAGTTTCGGAAAGTTCGTTTTCCTTTGCTTTAGGAATCAGATACTTTTCTGCACGTCGTTTCATGATGTCATAGCGGCATGTCATGGAGATAGTAAGATCTGAAAAGCGGTAATAATTCATAGTTTTTGTTCCTTTTCTTAAAAATGTTTTAGTAGTGGTTTAATAAAAGCTTAAGTAAGTATAGCATATAAGCGGTGGGAAAACATATTAAAAAAATTTAACAGTAGAATTAGAGAGGAACAAATGACGAGTTAAAAACTTCATTTTTGTATCTTTTTTACAATAGAGTAAATGAAAATTTGGGGGAAACAGATTAAAATTGTGAAAAATAACTTAAAAAACTGAAAAATTATGGGTTATAAAGTATATTATCTGACTGCTTGTTGGCGAAAAATGAAAAAACAGGTAAAATAGCACTACATTTAAGCGTAAATATGGATTGTTCTGTAGAGTTTGCATAAAAATGTAAAAATAATGAGGAAGGAGGAAGGGGATTTAAGAAGACTTTTGTGTAAACCAAAGAGTATAAAAATTTTAATAACCGAAAGAATTGAAAAAAGGAGTAAGTGATGAGATTAAAGAAATTTTTATCAGCGGCATTATCGGCAGCGATGTTGATTCCTGCGTGTCATTTGGCGGTGGAACTGTTGTACAGGCAGCAGGAGAAATGAATATAGCTCGAAATTTACAAATTTCAGCGTATTCAGGAACAGAAGGGGACTTTCCTGTTAGTTCTGTTAACGATGGTCGTGGTGATGATACCCAGAATGATAATTACAGATGGTTTTCAAAAGAAGCGCTAAAAGGGTCGGGTGCGAGAGGAAATGCGGCATATTTAATTTTTGATTTAGGAGAAAATGGGCCAAGAAGTTTTAGCGGTATAGATATTCGTTTTCATAATATGGCATATGCTACAAACTATAAAATTTTAACAACCGATAATTCTACGATTACGACAGAAAGTCTTTTGGCCAAAGATAGAGTGCCTGAGGGATGGAAAGTTTTGTATGAGAAAACACATCAGGAAACTGATTCGGCATATCCTAAAGATCATTTTGAAGGTAAAACAGAAGTAGGACGTTATGTGATGTTCTTTTTTACAAGTATGAATAGCAGAGCGGGGTTAAATTCAGTATCTGTTCGAGAAGTTCAAATTTGGCATAAAGCAATAACAAATGTTACAATGAGCGCTTCAACATTGGATTTGAAAGCCGGAGACGAAGCACAGCAATTAACAGCAACCGTTACACCTGAAGATGCAACGTACAAAGCTGTTGAATGGAGTAGCAATAATGATAATATAGCAACTGTTGATGCAAGCGGAAACGTAACAGCAGTAGCTCCGGGACAGGCGGTAATTACAGCAACTTGTAAAGATGACAGAACAAAAACAGCAAACATGTACCGTCTGCTATAGATAAAACAGAGCTGACATATTGGCTTGAGGAAGCAGGCAAGTTGAATTCGTCTGATTATACAAAAGATGGATGGGATATATTCCGGCAAATAGTAACAGAAGCTACTGGAGTAAAAGACGATTGCTACGGCTACGGAACATGAAGTAAAGCGAGGCGGTCATTGCATTGATTGACGGAATGATAGCACTGGAAAAAGAAAAGTGTACACAGTTACTGTTGATGGAAAAAGTTGCAGAAGGTGTTTATAATCAGATCGTAACGATTACAGCAGATGCGCCACAGGTTGGACAGAAGTTTGCAGGCTGGCAGTTAAAGGATAAGATTGTTTCATATGATGAAGTATATACATTTGCGATAAGTGGCAATATGGCATTTACAGCGACATACGCACCGCAGGAGCAGACAATCGAAAAACCATTATACGCAGCAGTTGCTGATACAATGATTATAAAACGAGCTGACGGAAAGGCAAATGTAAAATACATAGCGAAGCTGTCAATTCCGGATAATTATATTTTGAATGAGACCGGGTTGTTATGGTATGGAAAACCTGATTTAGAAAATCTTTGCACAGAGACTGGCCCGACTCCGGGTACGAAGAAAATCGTTGCTCCGGTAATTAGTTCTACATATCAGTTGCAGTGAACGTAAATGGTATTCCGGCAGGAAAGACAATTCGCGGAGTCATTTATGCAAAAGTAACTGATAAGGAAACACAGCAAACAAAATGGGTTTACTCTGAGGAAGTACGCCTTACAAACAAATAAGATAATAAAAAGGGTTCTTTTATGAAAAGATAAAAAAGGCAGTGTCAAAAAAGTTTTTCTTTATTTTGACACTGCTTTTTTAGGGTTAATAATGAAACTTTTTTAAAAATATTATTGATGATAAAACAGCCGGATGATGTTAAAATAGAAAAGGTAGAATGAAGTAGAAGAGGCAAAAAGTGATAAGAAAAGTGCAATGAGAAAAATAAGAATGAGAGTGAAAATGGAAAGTAAGAAAGGAAAGTCGGCGGTCTGCTGGATTTATCAATATAGTAAAAAGTCGCTTTGGCTTGTAATACTGTTGGCGCTTATCAGCGGAGCGATTGCGGGAAGTTTTATTCTTCTGGCTCTTGTTTCCAGCAGTTTATTAGATGTTGCGACAGGGGTAAAAGAGGGAAGGTTAGGAGTTCAGATTTTTTTGATTGTATGTCTGATCTTGCTGCAGGCAGTTTTGAATATTTTGAGCAGTAACGTCCGGATACATGCGACAACGAAGATTGAAATGCAGATTCGCCAGGGAATTTTTGCGGCGGTACTTAAAAAGCAGTATCAGCATGTTTCAAAGATTCATTCGGGAGAGATATTAAACAGGCTGACAAGTGATATTGACATTGTGGTAGGAGCGGTTGTCGGACTGATCCCGCAGGCGATTTCCATGATCACGAAGATCGTGGCAGGACTTGCGGTACTGTTTTCTATCGACGCCCGTTTTACGGCTGCGGTGCTGGGCATCGGGCTTCTTGTTTGCATTTTCAGCCGTATTTACAGCAGGCATTTTAAATATCTGCATAAGGAAGTGCAGAGGACGAATGGCGTAGTGCGTTCTTATATGCAGGAATGTATTGAGAATCTGATCGTCATAAAATCATTTGCAAATGAGCATGCGGTATGCGGCAACTGAATCAATTTCAAAAAGATAATTACCGTATTCGGATTAAACGTAATGCGATCAGCAATTTGGCAAATACACTTGTATATGTTTTGTTTACAGCGGGGTATTATGCGGCGCTTGTATGGGGAGCGTTTCAGATTTCATTCGGTGTGATGACATTCGGAACATTGACGGCTTTTTTGCAGATTATTCAGCAGATCCGGGCGCCGTTTCGTAATGTGTCGGGGTTGATTCCACAGTATTACAGCATGCAGGCGTCGGCAGAGCGGCTGATGGAGATAGAGGATATGGAAGAGGAAAGTCAGAAGATTCGGATTGAAGATGTGTCGGAGTTTCAGAAAGATTTTCGCGCGATAGTGGCGGAGCATGTGACGTTTGCGTATCAAAACGGAGATATTATATTAGACGATGTTTCTCTGCGTGTTAATAAAGGAGATCTGATTGCCATTGTAGGGGAATCGGGAATCGGAAAAAGCACGATGATGAAGTTAATGCTGCATTTGATGCCGTGTGAGAGTGGAAAGCTTTATTTTGAGACGGTAAATGGAAAGATTGAGATTGATGCGGGAACGAGAAACGTTTTTTCTTATGTTCCGCAGGGGAATATGATCATGTCGGGAACGATTCGGGAGAACATTACCTTTTGTAATCATGATATCGGAGAAGAAGAGATACGAAAAGCAGCGGAAATTGCGTGTATATGGGATTATATTGAGACACTTCCGCAAGGCTTGGAGACGGTTTTGACAGAGCGGGGAGAAGGATTATCGGAAGGGCAGGTTCAAAGGATTGCGATTGCCCGAGCGATATTAAACGATGCGCCGATTTTGTTGTTAGACGAGTGTACGTCATCCTTGGATAAGGATACGGAGTGGAAAGTTCTCCAGAATCTAAAGAAAATGAATACAAAGACAATTATCTGTATTTCGCATACAGCGGCGGGAGTGGCATGCTGTGACAGAGTTGTGGAGATAGAAAACAAAAAATTTAAAGAGGTATCAAATGATGATTAAGAGGGAATGGCGTCAGTTATTAGAAATGATAAAATTCAGTTTGGGAAAGGGGAAAGCGCCTGAACTAAGAGTGGAGACAGACTGGGGGAAATTTTACAGAATATGCAAATTTCATAAGATTCAGTCTATGGTATGCCCCGGAATACAGAAGCTTCCAAAAGAACAGCAGCCTCCGGAAGAAATATTGAAAAAGTTTCAGGAAGCAGAGTCCATGGAGATTGCAAGAGATGCGGTGCAGGCATTTTCACAGGAAGAATTGTTGGAGGCTTTTGAAAAGGAAGGGATATCTGTTTTGCCGTTAAAAGGCATTTTGATGAAAAGGTTTTATCCGGTTACAAGTATGCGGATGATGGCGGATCTGGATATTTTGTATGAGACGGGAAGAGGAAAAGAAGTGGAAGCGGTTCTGACGGATCTCGGATATTATTGCGATCACAGGGATAGTCATCATGATGTGTTTTTAGAAAGCCGTTTATGAATATCGAGATGCATCATTGCATGATCGGTGAAAATTCACTGTTGGATGCATATTATGAGGATATCTGGAAACGGGCGCGTCAGGAAGAGGGTAAATCTCATATTTATCGGCTGTCATGGGAAGATTTTTATATCTTTATGATCGCTCATATGGCGAAACATTTTCAGGGCGGCGGATGCGGAATCCGCTCTATCGTAGATATGTGGCTTTTTTCGGATCGGATGAAGGAAAGTCTGGATTGGGATTACGTTCGGAAAGAACTGGAGAAAATAGAGCTGGCTCAGTTTGAACGGTGTATGTGTGATCTTGTTTCCGTTTGGTTTGAGGAGAAGGCAGAAACAGAGTTTTATGCACAACTTACGGAATTGCTGATGCAAAGCGGAATATACGGAACGATTACAAATTATAATATACAGCATGTGGCAGAAGTGGACAAACGTGTTTGGAAAGGTCAGATCAAAGTATGGATGGAAGCGATATTTCTGCCGTATAAAGCGATGAAAATGCAGTATCCGTATCTGGAGAAATACCCGGTTTTTCTTCCTGCGGCATGGATTCAGCGTATTTTTCGGACCTGCTTTTGCAGAAAAGGAAGAGCAGGAGAAGTTCTCTCCGGTATGAAAGTCGAGGGAAACGAAGTAAGAAAACGGCAGGATCTCTTTGGAAAATTAGGACTGTCATGAAACAAGAGCCTAAACTTTTGCAATTTAAAAGGTTTAGGCTCCAAATTTAATTAAGATTCTTTCCTTCCAAGATGAAACTGTTCAATCAGATGGGAGATATTTTCCTCCGTATCTTCAAGATCATCTGCAATTTCGGAAATTGTCTTTCCTTTTTCAAGCTTTTTCTGAATGAGAGAACAGATTTTTTGGAGGAATTCTTTTTCGTTCCTCTTCTCTGCCTCTTCTCTGCCCAGCTTTCTTCCTTCTTCTCTTCCTTCTTCTCTTGCCTCTTTCTCTTTGCACTTTCGATATCTGTCTC
>ENA-OQCS01000683-OQCS01000683.1-human-gut-metagenome-genome-assembly--contig:-NODE-683-length-18925-cov-2.927811_pt1 | contig 18925 bp, 23 predicted proteins | sample MGYA00242757_ERZ504575 | MGnify/ENA primary metagenome ERZ504575 (study PRJEB26092, sample SAMD00036297) | human gut metagenome | host: Homo sapiens | study: EMG produced TPA metagenomics assembly of... | reverse complement strand
AAACACATGAGGTTCTACTCTTTACTGCAGGAACTTTTGCCTCCAGCAAAGACCTTTCCGTTGCCGGTAAGGGTTTTAAAATTTCACGGATAAAATATCTTGCTCCAATATTGTACGATGCAGATAATCCTCCTTCTGCATTTTTTTGCATTTTCTCTTTTTGTTCTCCAATTGCTGTTTTCCTTCAGATGCCGTATAATGGAAACAGCATTTTTCAAATTCAAATTAAGGAGAACATAAACTGATGATACGATTTAATAATGACTACAATCACGGTGCGCACCCGGAGATTCTGGAGGCGCTGGGGGCTATTAATGGGAACAGTTATGGTGGATATGGGGAGGATGAATGGTGTGAGAAGGCTGCGGAGCTGATTCGGGAGAAGATTCATTGTGCGGATGCGGCGGTTCATTTTTTTCCGGGGGCGACGCAGGCGAATTTTATTGTGACGGCGGCAGCGCTTTCGCCGGTGCAGAGTGTGATTGCGGCGGATACCGGACATATTAACTGCCATGAGGCGGCTTCGATTGAAAATACCGGGCATAAGATTCTAGAGCTGCCGAATACGGATGGTAAAATTTCGGCGGAACAGATTGCGGCGTGTGCGGCGGCTTATTATGAAGGCGGTGAGCCGGAGTATCTGACGGAGCCGAAGATGGTATATCTTTCATTTCCGACTGAGCAGGGAACGCTGTATTCGCTGCAGGAGCTGACGAAGATTCACGAGGTCTGCCGGAAGTATGATATGTATCTGTTTGTGGACGGGGCACGGCTTGGATACGGGCTTGGATCAGAGAAGAATGATGTTTCTCTCGAGGATCTCACTGCTCTCACAGATGTTTTCTATTTCGGCGGAACGAAATGCGGTGCGCTGTTTGGTGAGGCCGTTGTGCTTACAGCTGACTCGCTGAAAAAGCGGTTCAAAGCCTACATGAAACAGAACGGCGCTGTCCTCGCAAAGGGATGGCTGCTCGGACTGCAGTTCCACTGCCTGCTGGGGCATGATCTTTATTTTACTGCGACACGCCGCGCCGATGAACTTGCCATGAAACTCCGCAAAGCATTTGCGGCGCAGGGGATTCCATTCTGGGTGGAGAGTTTTACGAATCAGCAGTTTGTGATTCTCACCGATGCGCAGAAGGAAACTCTGGAAAAACGCTATATTTTCGAGCCAATGGGGAAATCCGCGGACGGCGGAAATATTGCGCGGTTCTGCACCAGCTGGGCAACGACGGAAGAGGAAGTGCAGACACTGATTGATGACCTCAAAGCTTTATAATTTTTGTCCAAAACGGCATTCTGCAAACACCGGCGATCTCTAAATCTGCTTTACAAATTCAAAGAAAAAGCTGTACCGGTGTGCCACGAAAATGCAGATTTTTCCTTGTTTTACTCCGAGAAAGGAATCTTTATGTCTCATAAAATTGGTATTACCGCCTGCTCCAACCCCATGCATCCTTCCTTTTCCGCCGATCTGGCGCGTTTCTGTCAGATTCTGCGGAAGCTGGGCTTCGATCCTGTTTTAAGCCCCTGCCTCTTCGACAACGGTTCCGGCTTTTCCGGCACGGGCGCGGAGCGGGCGGATGCATTGATGAACCTTTACTGTGACCCAGAAATCACGGATATTTTTGATGTTTCCGGCGGCGATATGGCGAATGAAGTTCTGCCGTATCTGGATTTTTCTGTCATCGCCGCCTCCGGCAAGCGCTTCTGGGGATACAGTGATCTCACAACGATTGTCAATGCTGTCACGACTGCGACTGGAAATGAGTCGATGCTGTATCAGGTTCGAAATCTGCTGTACGACCACAGCGCCGAACAGATCACTCTGTTCCAAAACGCTTTTTCCGGGCAGTCTCCCAGCCTCTTCGACCTCCCTTGCACATTTCTGCAGGGCGATCACATGGAAGGTGTGATGATCGGCGGAAATATCCGCTGTTTTCTGAAGCTCGCCGGAACGGATTTTCAGCCGGATTTTCGCGGAAAAATCCTGCTCCTCGAAGCCATGGGCGGCGGCGTTCCGCAGATGGTTACGTTTCTGTCCCAGCTGAAAATGATGCATGCCTTTGAACAGATCAATGGTATTCTCCTCGGAACATTTTCCCAGATGGAACGCGACCAGCTGACGCCGGATATGCCGCAGCTTGTCCGCCAGGCGGCCGGACCGGATCTCCCGATTGCAAGGACTCCGTATATCGGCCACGGCACGGATGCACATGCCGCCGTGATCGGCAAATTTTATCAGATTTCTTCTGACTGATATACATCCGCGTAGCGCACGCCGAACTCCTCTGCGTCTGCATGGCGTTCCATATAGATATCAATGTGGCCGTACGGCGTGCCGCGGTCCTCGACCGTGTAAATTTTTCCGCCGATATTCAGCTTCGTTCCAAACGGCAGAACGCCGGTTGCAATGGTCCGGCCCTGCATCGGCATTTTTCCGGATGCGGTCGGGCCGCCCGCCCAGCGGCCACAGCAGACGGCGCAGTTGCAGTAAGCGGTCAGTTTAAAATTGCCGAGATATTTTCCCGAAGCGCTTTCCAACCGATCACCTGCGGTACTGTTTTCTGCACTTGTATTCTGCACATTTTCTGCTCCCGCCTTCTGTTTTCCACCATTCCCGTTTTCTGTTGTCTGGTTATCCACAGAGTTTCCTTCTTTTCTCCCATTATCCACATCTCCCGTTTCTATTTTGCTCTCACGTATTTCCTCCGAAATCACCCGCACAGCAAATTCTGTCGATTTCTCATAGTTAAAATCTGAAATCAGAATCCCCGTCGCCTCGCTTCCAGCGTGGATTACTTTTCCATCACCGAGATAAATCATGACATGGTAAATAAACCCGCTCTCCCGCTGGTAAAACAGCAGATCACCAGGCTTTGCCTCCTGCACCGGAATGCGTGTTCCAGCTTTCGCCTGCTGGCGTGAGGTTCTCGGAAGGTATACCCGAAATTAGCAAAAATCTGCTGGGCAAAGCCGGAACAGTCGCAGCCGTTTGTAAGACTCGTCCCGCCCCAGACGTACGGATTTCCCAGGAATTTTTTCGCGTACTGCAGGACCTCGCCGCGCGCTTCGTCAGAAGAAAGAAGTGTTCTCGTCGTTGCATATGTATAGGTGTACGCCTTATTATTCCATGCTTCACCCACATTTCCGCCATGGGAAAACTTTCCTCCTGCCAACGGTTTACCTCTTTTTCAGCCTCTTCTCCGCGCAGGAGATACCGCGCGCAGACAAATCCACGGACATCGCCGGATTCCACATAAACCCAGTCAGAATCCGCATCCGCTAAAATATAACAGAGGCTTCCCTTCGGCAGGATTCCGACGATTTTCTGATTTGTGCCTTTTCCTTCGCGGACGTGAAGCCAGGAATTCACATCGGCGATAGCATATGTTTTTTCAACCGTATGAAACAGCCACGGCATACGGGAAATCGTGACTTTTTCAGCTTCTGCCGCCTGCCACTCACTGTAGCTTTCCCGCGTGCGCTCAGCTTCCTGCTCTGCCGAAAAGACGGGTTCAGCCTCGGCGGCTGGCGGTTCCGCAGACTGTGATAAATCAGAATCCGAAGAGACTTCTGCCGTCTTGTCCCCACCAGTTGCATCATCACTTCCTGCAGATCCGTTTTCTTCCTCCGGCGGTTCCATCTGCTCCCCATCTCCGCCGCCGATTTCTTCCTGCCCCGGCCATGGATCGTTGGAAATATCTTCCCCTTCGCCCGGCCACGATCCATCCATTTCACTGTTTCCCGGTGTTTCCGGCATGTCTCCCTGATCTCCCGGTTCTGGATTTTCCGGCTCCTCTGGCTCTGTCTCGCCTGCCTCTCCCGGTTCTGCATTTTCCGGCCCCTCTGGCTCTGTCTCGCCCGTTTTTCCCGGTTCCGTCATTCCTGCATTCTCTCCGCCGTCAGGCTCCTGCGGTTCCGGTTCCTCCGGGACTGTCTCATCTTCTTTTCCCTCGGATCCACTTTCCTCTTCCATCTCATCATTCTGCGTACCTTCCGGTTCTGTCACCTCTTCCGCTTCCGCAGGTGCCTCCTCCGCCGCATCTTCCTCCACGCAAAAAGAAGCAGCCCCAACGGCTGCTTCCCCTGCAATCTCAATTCCAATCTGCCCCGGATCGGCCGTTTCCTCTTCTGCTGCATAAACGCTGTCGGGTTTCCCAGTGTCACTGCGAGCGCACCGATCATCGCGGCGCGCACCAGCTCGGCGCATTTGTCGCCCATCATTGTTTTATCAACCATTTTCGCTTTCTCCTATTCAATTTGTCCGGCCAGACGGAATTGATCCGAACAAATAAAACAGAAGAAACACCTCTGGTATCGCTTCCTATTCCTCTGCTCGAAACAGTCTGACCGCATTTTTTTCTGTCGTCTCAATGACTTCTTCTTCCGAAATTCCCTTGAGTTCTGCGATCTCCTGCACAACGTACGGCAGATACAGAGATGAATTTCGTTTTCCCCGGTACGGAACCGGTGCCAGATACGGACTGTCTGTTTCCAGCAGAATGCGCTCCATCGGAGCCATCTGAACCACTTCTTTGATCTTCTTTGCATTTTTGAACGTCACCACGCCGCCAATGCCAAGATAAAATCCCATTTTCAGGTATTCCTCTGCCATCTCCACAGAGTAGGAAAAACAATGAATGACGCCGCCGATCTCCTCCGATTTTTCTTCTTTCATGACGCGGAGCGTATCGGCCGCCGCCTCCCTGCTGTGAATAATCATCGGAAGTTTTTCTTCCCGAGCAAGCGCAATCTGACGGCGGAACCAGTATTCCTGCTTCTCATGATTCTCCTTGTCCCAGTAATAGTCAAGGCCAATCTCTCCGACCGCAACCGCCTTTTCCAGACGGCAGAGTCCCCGCATCCGCTCCATCACGTCCTCGTTCAGATCGCCCACCTCATCCGGGTGAAGGCCGAACGCGCCGTAGATGAACGGATACGCTCCATCAGTTTTCTTGTATTTTCCAGTGATTCCAGATTTGCCGAGACATTGATGATACGCCCGATCCCGTTTTCCTGCATCGAGGAAAGCAGCTCTGCGCGGTCTTCATCAAATTTCTCATCGTCATAATGTGCATGTGTTTCAAATATCATATCCGAATTTCTCCTTAAAAAAACGAAACAGAAACGGAAGAAAGCTCTGCATAGCCTTCCCCTGTTTCCGTTTCCACATTTATCTATCCTATCGTTCGTTGTTTTCGTAAAAGTAAAGTGCGCCGCTGCGCCTGTGCTTATTATAACGCATTCATTTTCCCGCGTCAACCAGGAAACGAAAAAATATGCCGGATTCCGATAAGATCACCGCCGTGCCGCAATCTCGTCCAGCAGGCAGCCAGCCACTTCGTCTTTTCCCATCAGCGGAAGCTCCTTGATGCCGTCCTTCGTGATCAGCGTCACCACATTCGTCGCCACACCGAAGCCGGCGCCCTCCGTCTTCAGATTGTTCGCCGCGATCATGTCGAGATGCTTCTTCTCCAGCTTCGCGCGCGAGTTTTCCACCATATTCTCCGTTTCCATCGAAAATCCGCACACAAACAGACCCGGATGACGGTTCTTTTCCACCCATCCCAGAATATCATCGGTGCGCTCCAGCGGAATACTCATGTCGCCGTCTTGCTTTTGATCTTCTGATCCGCCACTGTCGCAGGCCGGTAATCGGCAACTGCGGCCGCCTTGATCAGAATGTCTGTCTCCGGCAATGTCTCCCGCACCGCCTCCAGCATATCCTTCGCCGTCGTCACCGGTCGCATCGCAACGCCCGGAACCGGGGCTAATGAAACCGGGCCGGAAATCAGCGTCACCTGCGCGCCGCGGAGCATCGCCTCCCGCGCTATCGCGTATCCCATGCGGCCGCTGCTGTGGTTCGTCAGATACCGCACCGGATCGAGGGATTCCTGCGTCGGGCCTGCAGTCACGGTGACACGCACACCAGCGAGCGTCTTTTCGCGGGCAAGCTCCATCGCGATATAATCGAGCAGCACCTCCGGTCCGGCAGTTTTCCTTTTCCGACGTCCTTGCACGCCAGCATTCCCACGGTCGGCTCGATGATGCCGAAACCGTATTTTTTCAGCGTCGCCAGATTATCCTGCGTAATCGGATTTTCCAGCATCGCCGTATTCATCGCCGGAGAGACCAGCTTTTTGCACTTCGCTGCGAGCACCACCGTTGTCAGCATATCATCTGCAATGCCGTGTGCCATTTTTGCAATCACATTGGCGGTAGCCGGGGCAATCATAATCAGATCCGCCGCTTTTGCCAGCGAATATGCGTCACCTCATATTTAAAATCACGCGCAAACGTATCGACCACGCAGCGGTTGTTGGTCAGCGTCTCGAACGTCAGCGGGTGATGAACTGCGTCGCGTTTTCGGTCATGATGACATGCACGTCTGCTCCGGCTTTCCGAAGACCGCTCGCCACATTTGCCATTTTATAGGCGGCAATTCCGCCTGTCACACCAAGTACAACACATTTTCCGTCAAGATTTCCATTGTAACTCCGTTCTGCTGCCTCGAAGCAACTTTTTTCCTATGATAGTTTTAAGTATAGCAGACAGAAAAACAGATTACAACCAATCCTGTTTGCCATTGATGCAAAAAGGCTTTATAATAAAAGGACAAAAGAGCTCTACTTTTAAAATAATCGCGAGGTATTTTTATGATTTTAGCCATTGATATCGGGAACACAACCGTTACGCTCGGCGGCGTCCGGACCGCACCGCAGCAAGCGTATTCCCTCGAATTCACAGCCCGGATTGACATCAACCACACCTGGTCTGCCAGCCAGTATGAATCTGCGATCGAGCAGCTTTTTGAAGACAAGAATCTTTCCCCGTCCGACTTTCGGGGCGTCATCATTTCCAGCGTTGTTCCGTCGGTTCTGACGCTTCTGCAGGAATGTGTCCGTAATCTGTTCGGCACAGAACCGCTGCTCGTCACATCCGAAAGTGATCTCGGCATGACATTTTCCATCCCGGAACCGGAAAAAGTAGGCCGCGACCGCCTCGTTGATGCAGCCTGGGCCGCCGCACATTATCCGCTGCCGGTCATCACCGTGGATCTTGGAACAGCGACGACCTTCAATGTCATCCGGGAAAACAGCGTCTTCTGCGGCGGCGCCATCGCACCGGGACTCGATATGGGACTTGGCGCCCTCTCCGAGCGGACCGCCCAGCTCCCGCGGCTCGACCTCCAGATCCCGAAACGCATCATTGGCAGAAACACCGAAGAATGCATTCTCTCCGGCACCATCGTCGGCATGGCCGCGATGCTCGACGGAATGGTCCAGCGCATCGAAGCCGAACTCGGCTCCCCCGCCACCCTCATCCTCACCGGCGGCGCGGCACGCTTCGTCGAACCGCTCGTTTACATCCTCATATCTATGACCCGAACCTTCTGCTGAAAGGGCTGGCGTTCCTGTGTGAGCGGAATTGTGCAAATTAAAATCGTACTTCCAAATATTCATCAGACTCTTTCATTCTGCATGACGTTAAAAAGCGTGTCTGTTCTCCAGGCACGCTTTTCTCTATTTTTCTATGGAATCGCAACCCTTCTTTGTGTTGCCTCTCCGCTTTTCAGTTTTTCCTGATTCTCCTCTTTCAGTTTTAAAATACACGGGCGAATGCTTTCATCATACGTTTCTGTTGTCTGAAATACATGCCCATTGTATACAATCACATCATCGGAATACAGAAATACAAGCACCATCTGATTCATCTCATGATCGTAGATCAGAAAATACCAGTTATAATCATACAAAATCCTCTCTGTCATGTTGAATACCGTTTTGGCTTCTGGCAGGAAATTTTTTCTCCGTAAATGGTCGAGAGAATTTCGTCCATCTCCTCCGGATGATCCTCGCGCGTGATCGCGAAGGACATTCCGGCTCCGGTGTCTTCCGGGATATAAAGATAAATCATCTCGGCTTTGTCCGTATCAAAGGTTTCGATTTCCTGCAGCAGTTCCTGATCCGATTTTTCTGAGATGAAATCTGCTGCCGTCAGGAAAACATCTGTCGTACCCCGCTCAGGACCAATGGGATTTTCTTTCTGTGTATACACCGCCGTCATTCTTTTTACCAGACATCCCGCAATCACGCAAAGGATCACTCCAGCTAACATAGTGATTTTTCTCTTTTTCATACGTTTCAAGGAAATCACCTCTCTTCCAAAACAGACATTCCGGGAACCTTCCAAAAGTTGAATTTTTCTCTTTTCAGTATATCATAAATTTTTCCGGGACACACTCTTTTCCTTCTCCCTATGCACGGCTCCCGGCACTGCCGGGAGTTTATGACTTTCTTATTTCATAGTAACTATTCAGAACCCCATCTCGATTCCGCTTGCGCTGCATCTCGATGTTGCTTCTCGCCATATGAAATTCCAGAAAACCGTTCATTCATGCAAGCATGATTCACGATTTTCTTCCATTTCGCATGGCTCTGAATAGTTACATTTCATATTACTTTTTCACCTGCTCATATACCAGTCCCGGATAAGCTTCGAGGCTGACACCGTTTTTTTCAAACATTGGAAATGCTTCTGCGCCGGATGCGCATACGGCGGTTGCCATGCTTGCTTGTTCGGTGTAGTTCTCCCAGTTGTCGGTGGTAAGGCCAGGCTGGTATGCTTCCCAGGCGGTTTCGTATTCGGTGCTCTTATCGGAAGGAATCGCATCTTTCAGGCTCTCGCCGGACCAGACGGAAAGCTGATCTGCTTTTTTGTAAGTGTATTCCGGGAGCTGATCGTCGCCCAGCGACTGGTACAGCTCGTAGCGGGTAATGGAGTCTTTGGAACTTCCGTAGGATTTTTCCATTTCTTTTTTCACGGTATCCATATCGGCATCATCCGGGTAGGTGATGTCTACTTCGCACAATACCGGTTTTCCCGTCGCTCCGGTCTGATCGAGGTTGATAAACTGAAACATGACTCTGGAAGTTTGCTCGCCGAAAACAGTGGCTTCTGTATCTACTGCGATCGCGGCTGCACTTTCGGTCTCAGAGAAAATTTCCACCTGATCCCGATCTAAATTCCAGTCGGCAAGCACTTCATCCACTGTTTTTCCCCATCCGGTATCCGGCGGCGTAATTTCCTTGCTGCTCTCTTTCGCTCCCTGACATCCAGTCAGCAACAGAGCACACATTGCAAAAATACCTGCTAATTTTTTATTCATACACCTGCATCTCCTTTCCGCTTTGTTATTTTTTTCACATACTTTTTTGTTAGCCCTATACTACCATATATTCTTCTGAAAATCTATGACGTTTGGTGAAAATTTTCTTACATTTTTCTTATGCATTCGATTTAAATCAAAGAAAAAGCAACAACATCCCTTATAGAAATTCTCTACCGCTATTTAAAAACGCTCCCCTAGTATCTATAACGCAAGGGGAGCGTCTATTTTCAATTAGTTCGCTTGTTCTGATAATCGAGTTTTGCTTAAGCTCTCTCCCAGCGGCCTCCCGGGGCTGAAGATATAACACAATAAGCAATATTCAAACTTGAGGTTCCAGCTTTAATATACGAACGACAGGACCGTCCACACTCTAAAGTCGAATATGTAATCATCTGCGTATTATTTGGAGTATAGTGATATGGGGTTCCTCCAGCAGGATTTGAAATTGTTTTTGTAATATCATCATACTGGAATCCCACCTCTGGTGAATATTTGGATGTCTGCATTAAACTACTTGCTTTCATAGAGGTTCCGTAGTTCAGTGTTGTTTCAAACCAATTAATTCGTACCTTTAATGCCTGACGGTCATTTGTCACGGATACTTCATGGTTGCATAAATGCTGTACTGGCTAAGCTGCCCCGTATTGCTTACAATATCAGTGATTGCTACTCTTTGCTGATGCTCGTCTACAATCAACAAACCCGTTGAAATAATATCCTGCTCGCTGCCATTTTCATCCACTACCTGTGTGATTGACAAATAATCATCCGGCTTTGCATCAATGGCGCGGGTCTCATCTGTTTTTCCTGATATTGTTCAATTGCAACCTTAATTACGTCACTTTCATTCGTGATGTGATTGTTTAAAACCTCTTCATACACTCTGTTTTTTAATTCTGCATTTGTTTCTGCTTTTACTGTTGTAGCAAATACACTAGTCATCACCAAAGCTAACATACAGAAGCCGATTGCTGTTAACGCATTTTTCAATCTTTCTTGCATAAATAACTCCCTCTCTTTCGATTTGCAAAATTAATCACTGCTATTAATTCTCTTCTGCATTGGACTTTTCTCCTTCCTTCATTTTGCCTGTTAGCCTAGGCTCATTTAAAGCCTGGATTCAGTTTTTCACATTTCTTTATAGTCTTATATTACACTTAAAAGCCCAAAAAGTTTATGATGTTAAATGAAAATAAAAAAAACCATCTAACATCATAACTTTTTATTTTTTTCATATATTTTATAGATATATTATTTTACTTAAACGAAAGCGAGATCTTCTATGAAAAAACATTCAAAAAATTATTACTTATCTTCCTAATATTTTCTCATATAACTATTACTATTCCTGCACCCAAATTTCCACCATTTTCAACAACTTCAGCTCCACTCCCTCCAAATGATAATGATCATTAATTTAACAAATTTCTTTCCTCTACATAATTTTTCATTACCTTGTAATCTGCATCCATTTTATACAGCTTGAGCAGATTCAAGTTTTGTTTAAAATATTTTTTACATACTTCTTTTCCTTCTTCTTCCATAATGCACGCCTGAATCATCAAGCAATATCCTAAAGATGCACCCTTGCCTGCATACAGCATCTGCTGAACAGCTTTTTGACATGTGCACATAGCCTCCTTAAAATATTTTAATTCATCCAGTGCTCTTGCATAATTCGCTATATTCATATTCCAATCTAACATATGAAATACTGCTTTATACAGCTATCACTATATCTGTCGTCTATAAAGTGATAGATTTCCAACGCCATTTGATAATCTTTTTTCCCCCAATAAATAAGTGCTATTTCTGTCAAAACACTGATTTCCTGGCGATTCAATACATATTCTGTTCTATATACATCTTCAAATTTCAATGTTATCTCTAACAATGCTTTTAGTTGCTGTACAAGTTCTTCTGAATTGCCTAGATGTTTATGATATTTTAATTGTATTTTTCCAACTTCTACATACTGTTTGTTTTCTGGCTCACTACGATCTATCTTACTTTCAATCTCAAAAAGTATTTTTTCCGCTTTCTCATATTCTTTACGATGCATATATTTTGAAAATTCTATTTTTAATTCTAATATTTCATATTCTTCTACCTGAATTCCTGTCTCAATTCTTTTTCCATTTCTATCCATTTTTTCCATAATTTGCCAAAGCTTTTCACTTTGCGGCTGCTGATTTCCGTTTTCTATCCGCGCCAGTGTCTCCTGTGTGCAAATATCCTCACTTAACGATTCTTGTGTGAGTTGGATGCTCTTCTCGTTCTTCGAATTAATTCGGCATCCACCTCAAAATTCCGAATTACATGTTCAAACAAACGATAATTCTCAAACGACACATTATAATCATGTTCTACCTCTAATATGCATTTTTGTTCCTGACGTAATATTTCAATAAAATCCGCATTTGACTGTTCTTTCTCTAAAATTCGTATATACTGACTTAAAATTTCCGGCATATAAAGTAGCTTTCCTTCGTCTCTTAACGCTTCCAGCGCTTCTTCTGTTCTCATTTTTATATATGTAGTATTTTCACCCTCTTCTATCACTTACTTATTAAAAGTGCTGCGTACGGAATTATTTTTACTCGTTCTGTCTTTTCAAAATTTTTTTCGGAAAATTTCTTCTACTAACGCTTTAATTTCATCTTTGGCTCGTTTTTGTTCTGTTTCTTGACAGACTTCCCACCTAAAAAGAAGTAATTTATATTCCTCAGCACTTAAAACTCCCGTCTTTCTTTGGTTTTCTGCCTCCGGCATTGTTTGTAGAATTGCCGTTTCCAGATGCTCACAAACCAGTTCTACCGATTCTCCGCGCAGCCACGCAATCTGCGCACGTTCCTGTTCTATGAATTGTCGATGCAATGGTTCTTTTGCCCGTTTGTTCTTTTCATATTCATCCAGATATTGTTCTGCTTCTTCCCATTTTCTTTGACATATTTTTTGTTGAACTTCCTGTCGTAATTCATAAATTTTATAAACATCCATCGGCAATATATAAGTAAGTCGCTCTACTGATTTTCCTAATCGCCCCATAATTCGATCAATCAGGAAAAAATCTATTTCCTGCTGATCCGCTTCAATTCTTGCATATTTCGACAAAGAAGAAATTCCCATGCATAATTGTTTTTGGCGTATTCCTTCTTTTTCTCGTAGTTTCCACAGTAGCTGTCCAATTCCTTGCATTTGTTTCATTTTTTCTCAATAAGTCCTCTTTTATATGTTATATTTTTTGACTTTTATTATATCTCGTTCTTCTACATATTTACTAATCAATTCTTTGCTAACTTGAACTAAATCTGGCGTACGTACTCCTTCTCTCTTAACGTCCACAACAACTGCCCGATTTTTTGTCTATTTCATAATTTTCTCGTAATACTTTTGGTTACATTTTGATTTATTTTGACAAAACTACAAATATTATCATTCCTTCTATTATAAATTCTCATTTCTTGCAACAACAAGAGAAATTATATACATATTTGTGTGCTTTTCTTTGTACAAAACAACGTATTTCATTTTTTTTCAATAAAAGTGTAATTTTTCATTCTTTTAAACGTATAAGATTATCTTAGGCGTAAAAAAGGCCCCAGCGTAAACCGAAGCCTTCCTTTGCTCTGCAACTATGCCCTCTTTTTTTCCGAATCATCACACCAATTTCATAATTTCCCTTTTCCCATTTATTTTTTCATCTCTTCTATGTTTTTTTGTCCTCACTTTCACTGAGACTTTTCTATGTTCTAGCAAAACCTTTGCTTTTAATACCCTTCTCGGCTCTCAGATTCCTCATACACTTCCACCGTACCGGAATGATTTCCCATCATAGGACGGTAAATGTACTGCCGCACGTTGATGTCTACCTTGCTGCCTTATCATCTGCGGAAATGTAAATTCCAGCCTCTGTGTTGTCATCGTCTACCGTGTAGGTATCTCCTGTTCCAAAATAGGAAAGATCGCCGTCCTCTTTCTGCTTCTGTGTTTCTTCTGGCAATTTATCTCTTGTTGTTGTGTTCACGTACCTTTTAGTAAGTTCATATTACGCCTAAATTATCTGAAAATCTATGATTTTATTTAAAATTCTTCTTACATTTTTCTTTATATAAAAGACTTCTTTCCATACGCCAAGGCAGGTTGGATTTTCATGCATCTTCTCTCTTACTTTTTCTTCTAACTACCACTCCCAATACTATGATCGCTGCTAAAACTCCCCCCTCCGTCATCAACATACGATACATCATTTTATGCTGATATTTCCCCGGCTGTGCCGCTACATCAAGAACCGAGCTAGTTCCTCCGAGGGAATTTTCCAGCTCTATGTAAGTGGAATCTGCAACAGCGGCTACAACCGACGGATAGCTGTATGCCGGAAATGCCGTCTGCTTCACAAACATATCATTCGTATTATTTTCCGCCCGTGAACTGTCGGTAAGACAGCCTGCCGCATCTTCGCGTCCCGGGATCAGATATTCTACACTTTTTTCATTCATTGCAATCCAGATCGGAAAACGGATGGGATCTGCTCCACCGACCAGATGAAACTGATAATCTTCCCACGCAACGTCTGGATTTGCAGCAAGCGAAGTCTTTAACTGCTCGATATAGGTAGGTGTATTGTCATTTTCATACCCTCGAGTGCCGCTGATGTGCCACGCATCGCCCGGCTTTCCATCCTCTCCATCAGCTCTCACTGCGCACGCCTCATACAAATGACCATAAGCTTTGATCGGAACAATCCAGATATAATCACTCTCTTCCAGTGCCGTTTCGACTTCCGAAACAGAAAGCAGCTCGGAAGTAAAAAGCGGCGTGTCAATATACTCTTTCAGCGCATTGTCGAAATCAATATCATCGACCGTCACCCCTTCTGAAAACGGGTCGTAAACAGGCCCGCCATTCGTAGAAGACACAATTTCATCTGCAAGCGCCACAATTTTTTCATAGTCTCCGGAATCCGGCAATGTTTCGAATGTTGATGCAGAAACACTCATTGCTGATACTGCAACAGCACCAACCAGTCCCCAAAATATTCCCAATTTTCTTTTCATGCAACGCCCTCCTTTCCCTTTCATCTCTTCCCTTTTTTCTTTATTATATCTGATCCCGCTTTCCCAGACAATGCAGCACTTTTCCTATATTTTCCTTTTCTTTTTGTTACTATTTTAATTGCAACTTGTTATCTTCTTCAAATGATTACCAGTTCCAACACGCAAAAACAGAGGCTCACCTCCTCATTGGAAATGGCCTCTGCTTTTTTCATTTTTCTTCTTACATCGGAACTTTTTCCACCAGATCTTCTACCTTGCATACTAACACCCGTGCAATCTTCAACAACGTTTCTGTCTGCGCCTTGTTAATGTCTTTTCTTCGCTGTTCGTACTGCTGAATAGTACGAACTGAAACACCTGATTGCTGTGCCAGTTCACTCTGACTTAAATTTGCAAAGGTACGCAATTCTTTCAGGTTCGTCTCCGGTTTTGCTTCACGATATAATTCATTCATTTTGTCCACAAACTGGCGTATATCCATTTCATGGTATGGTGTGTAAAGCATTCGTACTTCAGTTACAGGGATGGCCTGATTTATTTCCGCAAAGGATAAACTAGTACTCCACTGATAATAGGCCAGTGCCCAGCCGATCCAGTATTCAGGGCTTCGATTGTAGGAATATGAAGGTGTTTGTTTCGGATGTGGTTTTCCAGTTTCCCTTAATACTTCATATGCAATCTCAACTCCCGATCTTCCAGCCACTATAGAGCAGTCACCTCTTTCAAACCGCGATGCTGTATTACTCATGCAAAACCACTGCCATGCCGTTTCCAATGGATATTTTAAATTATTCACCATATAATCCAGCATGCAGGCAAGATTTTTTTGAGCAACAGAAAGATATAATTTATCGTAAGCATAGATCATCTGGTTTCATCTCCTCATCCAAACTTTTTTCAAAACAAAGCAAAAAGAACTTTTGACATTTTCACAAAAGCGTGATACTATGATATTGAAAAAGAGTGCTACCGGTAGACGGTTAGTCCGATATAGTTTGCAAAAATAACCGCAACGTTTGTCAGACTGTATGGCGGTTATTTTTGTGTCTTATTGTTATCCTTGCCAAGCGTATATCCGATACTAAAGCAGGTTAAGCCGAAGCTCATTACTGCAAGAAAGTCCATAATACTCATTGGCTTAGCCCTCCTTTCAAAAGATTCTCTTTCGAGTTTCTATGTAATCAGAGGGTCACAGGTCTACACTTCGTTTCGGTCGTTGCTAAACGAGTGCCACCGGCACTCAGCAACCCTCTGTCGAAGGACTAACCGCCTACCGTTTTGATAGCACCCATATTTTTATTATATCCTCTTCACAATCAGCTTTCAACAACAAATTTACTCTCTTCGGTTATATTATAGTGTTTCTTTTTGGTTGTATTTTACGTTCGACACTTATTTTAAAACTTTCTCTTTCCACCACCATACGATCCCCACAACAATTCCTCCCGCCAGCACAAAAATCATCTGCCTTCCTGAAAGCTCCCATCCAAATAACTCAACCCTTGCTTTCTTCGCTGATACGAATACCCCATCAAAATTCTGTTATCATCCCCCGTCCCCACTGTAGCATGGCAATATGTGGTTCCCATAAATTTCATTGCAGAATTTGATGTTCCCAACTGGCTTCCGGAATAGCTGGCGCCGTTTAGCTGTTGATTATTTGCGACAAGATTTCCACTGACTTCCCAGTCGTTCATTTTGCTGTTTTTGTACCATAAGGTTCCGCCAAATTTATACGTCTTATCGCCTCTCCCAGCAAAAACGAAAGCTGTCGTTTCCACATGGCTTTTTATCCTCTGTGAATTCATACGTTGGATAAACATAAATCGTCGAACCATTTTTGAAGGCTGATGCAGAAAATTCAATCCCTTCGAAATCTTCCTCTCTTCCATTCATCGCCTGTTTTCCTACATCGATTTTCATATACTCAAATTTTCCATCCCCATTTTTAAATCATCGACGATAAACTGCTTCACATGCTCATCCAGCTTTTGTATCTCATTCTCTGGCATCCCTGTTTCCTGCAAATAAGCATCGTAATCAGAAGGAACCTTTTCCTCTGCCTTCACATAAGATACCCCCGCATACAATGACAGTCCGCAGCAAAGTAAAACCAGAAATAACGTCCGCATTTTTCTCATACAACGCTCCTCCTTCCTGTTGTCATATTCGATAAACCCGTTCAAATATTCTCTCTTTATCATTATATTATCATAAGATTCAGAATCTTATATGACGTTTTCCTTAACTTTTTAAAACGCAAAAAATCCCTCCCCACACATCACGCATGGAAAGGATTTCTCTATTTACTCTATTTTTCTTTTAATCCATCAGCAGATCTCCGCACCCGCCGGCATTGCTTTTTCCGGGGTCATGAGGCATACGTTGCCTTCGGCGTCTTCTGCACAGAGCAGCATTCCTTCGGACATCATTCCTGCCAGTTTGGCCGGTTTCAGGTTGGTGAGAACCATAACCTTCATTCCGATGGTGTCTTCCGGTTTGTAATATGCTTTGATTCCGGAGACGATCTGTCTTACCTGGCTTCCTACTTTGACCTGGAAGCAGAGGAGTTTTTTGGATTTCTTGACTGGCTCGCAGGAGATGATTTCACCTACCTGGAACTGCATTTTTCCGAAGTCTTCGAAAGTGATTTCTTCCTTCGGCTCAAGGTCAATCACTGCTTCCTCTTCTTTTCCTCTTCCTGGGATGCAGCAGCCATAGCAGCTTTCTGTTTTGCCTGGATCACTTCTACTTTTTCCATTACCTCTTTGACATCGAGTCTCTGGAACAGGATCTGCGGCTGATCGGTTACTTTATTGCCCGATACGTACAGTCCGAACTGATCGAGCTCTTCGTAGCTGCGTTTCTCTGCGTTCAGCTGAGCCAGGATCTTCTCAGTAGTCTCCGGCATGAAGGACTCGAGCAGGCATGCGCCGATGGTGATGCTCTCTACCAGGTTGTACAGAACTTCTTCCAGACGGTCTTTCTTTGCCTCATCCTTTGCCAGTGCCCACGGCATCGTCTCGTCGATGTATTTGTTGCAGCGTTTGAACAGACCAAAGATCTCAGTCATTGCATCTGCCACACGCAGCTCTTCCATCTTTGCAGCAACTTTTGCTTTTGTTGCGGTAACGACTGCTTTCAGATCATCATCCACCTCTTCTGCTGCGCCGGTCTTTGTCACAACGCCGCCGAAGTATTTGTTGCTCATGGAGATGGTACGGTTTACCAGGTTTCCAAGAGTATTGGCAAGGTCGGAATTCATACGCTCAACCAGCAGCTCCCAGGTAATGACACCGTCGTTCTCAAACGGCATCTCGTGCAGAACGAAGTAGCGGACAGCGTCTACGCCGAACAGGTCTACCAGATCGTCTGCGTAAATCACGTTTCCTTTGGATTTACTCATCTTGCCGTCGCCCTGCAGCAGCCACGGATGACCAAATACCTGTTTCGGCAGCGGCAGATCAAGTGCCATCAGGAAGATCGGCCAGTAAATGGTATGGAAACGGATGATGTCTTTTCCGATCAGATGCAGGTCTGCCGGCCACAGCTTGTTGAACTGCTCGGAACTGTTTCCGTCACAGTCATAACCGATTCCAGTGATGTAGTTGGTCAGTGCATCCAGCCATACATAGGTAACGTGCTTCGGGTCGAAGGATACCGGGATTCCCCAGGTGAAGGAGGTTCTGGATACACAGAGATCCTGCAGTCCCGGAAGAAGGAAGTTGTTCATCATCTCGTTCTTTCTGGAAACCGGCTGGATGAATTCCGGATGAGTGTTGATATAATCGATCAGTCTCGGTGCATATTTGCTCATCTTGAAGAAATATGCTTCTTCTTTTGCCGGCGTAACCGGGCGTCCGCAATCCGGGCATTTTCCGTCTACGAGCTGGGACTCGGTGAAGAAGGATTCACACGGTGTACAGTAAAGACCTTCGTAATATCCTTTGTAGATATCTCCCTGATCGTACAGTTTTTTGAAGATTTTCTGTACCTGTGCCTCGTGATCGGCGTCGGTGGTACGGATGAATTTGTCGTAGGACGTATTCATCAGATCCCAGATTCTCTTGATCTCGGTGGATACGTTGTCTACGAATTCTTTTGGCGTGATACCTGCCTCTTCTGCTTTCAGCTCGATCTTCTGGCCATGCTCATCGGTTCCGGTCTGGAAGAATACATCGTAGCCCTGCTGACGTTTGAAGCGGGCGATGCTGTCCGCGAGTACGATCTCGTAGGTGTTTCCGATGTGCGGCTTGCCGGATGTGTAGGCAATCGCGTGGTGATATAATATTTTGGTCTGATTTTTTCCATTGCTTTCATTTCTCCTCGTATTATATAGTAGTAGTTTTTAGAGACCCTCTCCAAGGTCTTTATAACCATTAAAGTCATAGTCCATTCTTTACCTCTTCTGTAGGTTCGACTATGATATATAAGATGCTGTGGATTGGTTAATTTCTCCTACCACTAGATGGTTTACGAAAGGCTCCAACCACAGTCTCTTTGTCCATTTGTTAATCAGTTAGATACCGCATGACGGTTTATTTAGAACGAGGTTACAATCGCAAAGAGCACCCTGTGGTTCTAAAACAGTATCAAATTCATTTCAAAGGAGTTTTATTATGATTTACGTAGGAATTGATGTTGCTAAGGATAAGCATGATTGCTTTATCACCAACTCTGATGGAGAAGTGTT
>ENA-OQCS01000682-OQCS01000682.1-human-gut-metagenome-genome-assembly--contig:-NODE-682-length-18934-cov-2.251715_pt1 | contig 18934 bp, 19 predicted proteins | sample MGYA00242757_ERZ504575 | MGnify/ENA primary metagenome ERZ504575 (study PRJEB26092, sample SAMD00036297) | human gut metagenome | host: Homo sapiens | study: EMG produced TPA metagenomics assembly of... | reverse complement strand
CTTCCAACAAGTCAGTCGATCCCAAGCGGTTCCAGCCTAACGGTTCCACATTCAGCATCTTGTTCAATTTCTCCATGCTGAACGGCAGGATGGTTCGAAAGCGATTGCCAAATTTGCCGTGATCTGCAAAGCGATGTTCATGATCGTGGCGACACGCGCCATATCGGTCTTTGCTAATTTCCAAGGTTCAGTGTCAGCCAGGTATTTGTTTCCGATACGAGCCAAGTTCATCGCTTCTTTCTGGGCGTCACGGAAATGGTAGGTATCCAGCAGACGTTCCACGTCGGCCTTTACATTCGCGAAATCGGTCAATGTCTGACGGTCATAATCGGTCAGCTCGCCGCAGCCGGCACCTTACCTTCGAAATACTTTTCGGTAAGCACCAAAGCACGGTTGACGAAGTTTCCTAAGATAGCTACCAGCTCATTGTTATTGCGTGCCTGAAAATCTTTCCAGGTGAAATCGTTGTCTTTTGTTTCCGGAGCATTAGCCGTCAAAACATAGCGCAACACATCCTGCTTGCCCGGCATATCCACCAGATATTCGTTCAACCAGACAGCCCAGTTGCGGGAAGTGGAGATTTTGTCGCCTTCCAGGTTAAGAAACTCATTGGCCGGCACATTCTCCGGCAGGTTATAAGAACCTTCGGCTTTCAGCATGGCCGGGAACACGATACAGTGGAACACGATATTATCCTTACCGATGAAATGTACCATCTTGTTTCAGGATCTTTCCACCAGGTTTCCCAACTTTCGGGGAGCAGTTCTTTTGTATTGGAGATATATCCGATAGGCGCATCGAACCAGACGTACAGCACTTTCCCTTCCGCTCCTTCCACCGGCACGGGAATCCCCCAGTCGAGGTCGCGGCTTACGGCACGAGGCTGCAATCCCATATCCAGCCAGCTCTTGCACTGTCCGTATACGTTCGGTTTCCATTCCTTATGTCCTTCCAGTATCCACTGGCGCAGGAACGGTTCCCATTTATCCAAAGGCAGATACCAGTGTTTGGTCTCTTTCATCACCGGCTGGCTACCACTGATAGCGGATTTCGGGTTGATCAGATCCGTCGGACTCAAAGAGGTACCGCAGGCTTCGCACTGGTCGCCATAGGCTTTTTCATTGCCGCAATGCGGACAAGTCCCGGTTATATAACGGTCGGCAAGGAACTGTTTTGCTTCCTCGTCGTAATACTGTTCGCTTGTTTTCTCGATAAACTCTCCTTTATCGTATAAGGTACGGAAGAAATCCGACGCCACCTGGCGATGTGTAGCCGAAGTCGTACGGGAATAGATATCGAACGAGATACCAAACTCCTCAAAAGACTTCTTGATAATACCATGATAACGGTCCACCACATCCTGCGGCGTAATCCCTTCTTTCTTCGCTCTCAGCGTGATAGGCACTCCATGCTCATCCGATCCACCAATCATCAAACTTCTTCCCCCTTCAGGCGAAGATAGCGTGCATAAATATCAGCAGGCACATACACCCCGGCCAAATGTCCGATATGCACCGGCCCGTTCGCATACGGCAACGCCGTAGTTATCAGCGTTCTCTTAAACTGTTTTTCCATACCTTGTGTTCTCTTTTTGAGGCACAAAGGTAAGGAATAATTTGGTTAGATGGAAAAGATAGCTCATCGGATTACAATCTTTACCGATTCGCCATTTCCGACCTTCACCACATACACACCTGCCGGCAGCAGATAAGACGAATAACCGGCCGGGACACCTGCCCTTTTTATCAACTTTCCTTCCATATTCCAAACAGACAGCTCAGAAACTTCAGGAGATTGAATATGCAAAAAACTTCCGGTGGTACAGATACGTACAGCTGGAACCGATACGTTTTCATTGCCTACCGGCATATTCGAAGCGGCAAAAGAACCTTTTAACGTACAATTGTCCGTCACCACATATCGATAAGGATTCAAAGTGTTGCCATCCTCCCATTTTACAAACATATTCCCTCTGTCCGGCGCTGCTCCAATGTGACAATCGTTCCATGTTTTACCATACCGACCTGGCTAGCTCTGACGATTCCGCCATCCTGCTGTTCGAGAGAAACAACATATTCATTCTGTTTCAACCCGGAAACCTCCACATCCACATCTTCCGACAGACCTGAAAGCGTATAGAATAAAGTTTTCGTTTCAGAAGAAGCTCTCAAAGACAAAGTTGCATCCAGTTCTTTTCCATTGGCGAAAACTTTAACACTGCTTTGGCTATATGACGGTAAAACGACCAGTTTCAACTGAACAGATTCTCCTTCTGTCACAGCCGCCGCATTTACATTGACAGCTCCCATACCTGCACCGGCAAGGACAGGTAGTTTGACGCATACGGCACCTTGCCCTGTTTTAGGCAGAAACAACGGGAACAGTTGTGATGCATCGGCTGCCGTCACGATACGGGGATTATCAGCTTTGCCATCATTCCATTTCGAAAATACTTGTCCTTCAGGCGCATCAGCCTGCAATACGATCAAGGCATCCGTTAACAGAGAGAGGCCGGATACATCTGAACCGGTTTCCACATCGATAGCCGACACATGCTCCTGCAATACCGGTTTCACCTTATTACGGACGATTCCATCTACAGAAATACGGATATTCTCCGAAATATTATATATGCTATACACCTCCTGGTTCACGTTCAATTCTTCATTGTTGACATATACGACAGGGACAGATTCGTTGTAATCTGCATCCAGACGCAAATAGAATTTGAATTTACCACCCGGCTTGACTTCAGTCGGATATCCAGTAAGCGGTTTGACCGTCACCCCTTCCAATTCGGGAAGAATAACAGAAAACCCGGCACTGTCCTTCACGAAACGAGCTTGCAACGTCACATCCGACTCAGCCACAAACGTACGGGGATTAGCTATCTCACCATCCGTCCACGACTGGAATTTATAATTTTCATCTGCCGTAGCCGTCACCGAAACAGGATCGCCATGATTGACGGTCCTTGAATTCTCTGCATCCTCATCACCGGTAAAAGCAATCACACCATTAGCCGACTGTACTAAAGTAATCAGATGGGTTACTCCGGAAATACCAGTCACATTGACAGCTACGTCAGTAGTCTGGTTGCTTAATGTGTAAATGTCATAAACATCGGGAGTGATAACAGTTCCGTTAGCCGTCACCTTTATAGAATCCAATGTCTGGAAATAGTTCTTATCCACAATCAATTTGAATTCAAAAGCCCCGCCACTTGCTACAGCTTCCACGACCTCACCCCCTTCGGATTGCAGGCCGTAATTCCTTTCGGCAGGTTGAACGTAATAGTGATCTTTCCGGAACGGAACGTGATGTTGCGGGTCGTAACGCCATCCTTGCAACCGGACTTGCGGGCTATGGCTTGCACGGCAACCGTTTTCGTGGCAGCCGTAATGGTGCTTACCTGGAAAGCTCCGGTATAACGTTTCGGGGTAGAGCCGTCGATGCTGTACAGCAAGGAGTCGCATTCCCCGCCTTTGTCCATCGTGACCGTCACGGATTCTCCGCTTGGGATATAGTCCGTATTGACAGGATCGGTCGTTATTTTGGGAGCCGAGGCTGCCGGTCGTGGATCAGCAAAGGCAGCCGAGATGGTCAAACCGCCTTCGGCAGGCATCTTTACCGTTTGAGAGCTGGTCGTATATTCAGTATTATTGACAACCAGTTTCGACAATTTATAATCGGCCGAAGCAGGTGTTGCCGTAATTGTCAACGAGGTGTTCGCCCCGACCTTATCACCGGATTTCACTTCCGTCGTTCCGCTCATCACCGTGATTGTTCCGTTCTCCGGACGCGTGATCTGCACAGAGTTTCCCATTGTCCATTCGGCATATAGTTTCAAATTGCCGGTCGTTCCAGCAGGATGATCATTAATGCCTGATCCTTCAACAGGTCATCTTTATGCCACCCGACAAACGTAAAGTTGTCACGTTGCGGAGTAGGCAATTCGACTTCTTTTTCAATATTATAGCAAGTCACGGCATCAGGAGGATTATTGCCATGCCCGTAAAGTTCATATTCGATTGTATATTCGGTCAACTTCCATTTGGCATATAAAGTAAAATCTCCGTGGGTACCCTTTACAACTTCTCCATAAGGTTTGGTCAGAGCTTCATCTATATACCAGCCCACCAATGTATAACCTGCTTTCGTCGTTCTCGTTGGGAGTTTGAATGTTTCGGTCTCAACAGTGTAGGGTAGAGCATCCTGATCGGAACCGCCGTTGGTGTTGAAGGTGATGGTGTACGAGATAGGTATCCATTTGGCATAGATCATTACCGGAATATTCGTTTGTCCTGCCGTTCCTGCCGGAAAAGGTACGGCCTCTAATTCGCTTCCAGTAAAATTTCATTCTGAAACCATCCTCCGAACATATATCCTTCTTTTGTCAGACCGGAAGGTAAAATCCCCGGTTTTGCTTTTGTATAGGAGATATCTGCTATAAAAGTGTCGTTGTTCGTCTTAAAGGAAAGCGTATAAGAAATCTCCGTCCAATGCGCCACAAGGTAATATCGCCCGTTCCGGCAGGGATAGAGGTTACTTTCTGATTATCCCGATACCATCCATTGAAAACATATCCTTCTCTTTTAGGAGTTGGCAAAGAAGATATCCCGGTTTCAATATTATATAAACCATCCTGAATAGCAGTTCCCCCTGCCACATCGTAAACGACTTTATAAGAGATCAGGGTCCATGTGGCACCAAAAGCCATGTCTTTGCTGGTTACACGGTCTGCCGTTGTTGGCAGGGCGGTTGGATTGACCGGATTGCCGTTATATGTCCAATCGGCAAAAGTGTAACCGTTTTTTGTCACTGTCGGCAGGGTGAAATCTGGGGTTTCGATGGTGTAAGAGGGCGTGCCGGGGTTGGTGGTTGTCCCGCCGCTGGTGTTATAGGATACGTTGTAATTGGTAAGAGCCACGGTTATAGAAGATGATACTAACCCAGTACTACCATAATCAGAACTATTGGTCATATATGCACCAGCAGGAATCATATTATCAACAGTATAATCATTATTGGGATCAAGGGTATAAGCTGTACCATCACTTGCTATTGCATTAAATGTCGCCCGATATATTCTAACAGTTCCACCATCATAAGACAATGCAATTGCTGCTCTATCGGAAAACCATTCAGTTCCTGTGGTCTGTGCAGAAATAAATCCTCCGCCCGTTATTTCAAGAGTTCCTCCTGTAACACTTATACATTTTGCCTCTGCCTTATTTTTTGTTATAGAAATCTGCATCCCATTCAAATCGAGTATCATCGTCCCCCCAGTAATGTTCAAAGTACTACTCAAAGAAACGTCCCCCGTCAACATCACAACATTTCCACTCACCGTTGCATTACCCAACGCATCCCTCAACGCCGCAGCCGAACCCACATCCACCGCCCCGCCCCTCACCGAGCAAAGCAGTCCCACGATCAAAACGATCCAACCGATTAATCCACTATTTCTTTTCATCCTTCTTTCTTTATATTTTTTGTTCCGGCACGCCAGAAACGTTGTTTCTAAGTTCATTCTTGGGAGAAAGCAGGTAGAAACACCGTTTATTCTTTGTTTCCCAAGGGAATCCTCCCGGAAACGGTGTTTTTTGCTACTTCCGGAACGGATTGTTGCCAGAAACACTGTTTCCGGAAGCAATCACGAATGCGAAGTCTTAGAAACGCCGTTTCCAAGAGCGCCGCATTGACGATAACCGCCGTGCAAGGCGTTTATAGTCGCTTTCCGCCCGACATGATACCGGAAACGTTGTTTCCAGCTATCTTTAATTCTTTAGGATTTGAAAAGAAGTCAATAATTCGGCAATTCTTTTTTCATTTGCCGGATCGTTAACAGAAGAGGAGATAGATCCACCTTTATAATATTAAAGATTTCTTCTTCATCTATTCGATGATATTCATGAACGATAATATCACGCAATCCCATAATTTGAGTCCAACAGATATTGGGATAATTCGTCAAATAAGCATGAGAAGTCTTATTATCTATTGTTTTTATACTTCTCCAATAAAGATCAATTGCATACATATTCCACTGAGCAAGAAAGTCCCTTCCTTATCCAACAAAAAATCATTTGGTGTTTCCAACTGACCGGCTTTACTTTGAATCAGCAGAATCGCATTTTCTACCCGATTCAGCAACGTTTCAATACGGACCTTGTCAAACATAGAGTAATTCTTTAGAGATATTTTGCAAGAATGCAGTGCCGGAAAGTTGCTCGCGGAGGCGGATAATATCGACTCTGCAACCGAATAAGTCCTCTAATTCCTGCTTCATCCGGCAACGCAACAATATATCTGCTTTACCTTCATAGGCTACATCTACATCACTGGTCTCTGTTTGTTCACCACGCACCACAGAACCAAACAGCGCCATCTTGACAACCCCGTAAGCCTTTGCCTTATTCAGGAAATAGCTACGCAATAGTTCCATATATTCTTCTTTTGATCGCATAAACAAACATTTTTCACAAAGTAAAGTAAAATCTTTTGTTTCTGCAAACAAACTCCTCAAATCCAACCTTTTCAAAGAACGTTCAATTGTCAATCTACTCAAACACCAGCTCGCACTCGTCCAAATACATCACGCTGCTCGTGCTACCCGTGAAATAGTCACCGTATTTACTGGCGGAGGCTACGATCAGGATGTATTTCGGGTGGGTGAAGTAGTCGCGATAAGTCAAGTTGATTTTAAACTGTTTGTATTCGCTGCCTGTCGCTTCGTTCGATTTCAATTCTCCGAATGCGATCATCGATTCGTTGTTCCAAGTCAGATCAACAAACGTACCTGTTGTCGTGTTGACTCGGAATGGGGCACTCCAATCGAACAAGCCAATATAGATATGGCATGAATCCGTCTGCCCCATCAAGGCATCGTACGGAGCCTTTGCTTGGTCGATCACGCCCGGTGTATATCTGTAATACCCTTTCAATGCCGAAGGTCGTCCGGTATAAGGCTGTCCGAAATCGAGTTCAGCCCCTTCGATTCCTGCCAAACCAACAAAGTCGCCCGTATAAATATTACCAGCAGCGAATTTACTGGCAATGCTGATGTAATCAGAAGCCATCCTAACAGCACGGCCTTTCACCACATCACCCGTTTCAGGTGCAGTCGGGTTACGACTAGCGATGCTGGCCCCCTCGTTGCCGGAATCCCAAAAATGGTCGGCATCATCCAATGTTGCATTCGGATACCAAGTCTTTTCGTTTTTCATCACCCAATCGTCAAAGCGAGATTCGGGACCTGCATGATCGTATCGGTTGTAAACGTGAGTATCTCACCTACCGTCCCGTTCATCGTTAACCGATATTCGTAATTCGTCCCCGCTGCCAGATGGGTCATCATGATCAAAAAATCTTCTCCTTCATAGCTTATTTCGTTAGGCAGCACTGACTCCCAAACGGTTTCGCCAGCCTTACGATATTCGGCTTCCACTTCCCCTTTCGATATCGACCCGCTGACATATGCGCGGCGTGTCCAAGCGGAAAGCTGTGTCAGTTGGACATTCGCATTCGGATATTGGACGCTCAAGGTCCACTCTTCCGTCTCGTCAAATGCCGTCACATAGAAAACACGTGGACGGGTAAAATCAACCACTTCGAAGGGTCGGGAGTCGTCTGTGCGATCGAACTCCCTAATTGCAATTCTTCTATTTCAATATTTCGTAAAGAGGGTTGCTCGGTCGAATCGACATAAACAATGACATTCTTCGTATAATCGTCAATCAAGGCCGAACCTACCTGATTCTTTATCTTTATCTTACGTACGATATCCCGCGAGACATTGACCGTCCAGTCATAATCCTGATAAAGGCTCAGGCGGAACTTCACCGGATTCAGAAAATTCATCCGTGTATCCATACTGGCAGGCAAACTGTCAGCCGAAACAAAACCGGTATCCGGGAAATGAGCGATATCGAGACAGGCAGCCGAATCCGGATAGACCTTCATGCCCTCCGTAACGACCAGCTTTTCGACGCGCAAATCCCGCAGGTCGATCGTATCGGCCACTTTTATCTCCACCATATTCGAAGCTCCGAGGATACGACAGGAAGTCATACCGGCCACCTCCATCTCCGTGATCTGTCCGACAATGGTCGGATACGGCAGATCGTTTTCGACGCAGCCTATCCAAGACAATACCAGCAATCCGAACGTAAGAAATATACTTTTTCGTTTCATATCGCTTTATTATAGATAAAAAACAATACCAAGGTCGATCGATAGCAAATTTATCTTAAAGTTTGCCGAACTGGAAGTACGTTTGCCATCATACACCTGATCTTTTTCTGGTCGTACCAGTTAAGTTAAGGCCTGCAACGGCGACAGAGGCTCCACCGCTGTGAAATCATTGACAAACAAGTGATACCGGGTGCAACCCCGATATTTAAGTTATGTTTCAGTTGGTGTACGCCTGTCAGACCACTTCCCAAATCTGAACTACTGGTACTTTTGGAATAGCCGTATACCAAACGTGCCTCATTGAACAAGCCGAAGCGTTTGCTATCGCCCAAATTCAAGTAAGTGCGGATGAAAACGAAGCAGAGTAAGTGTTCGACTTATCGTTCCACTCATTTATGTCCAAGCTGATATCATCGCCTAACGAGAGCGACAGATTATCCAGTTTCGTATAAGAGCGCGAATAAGCCAGACGCCCGCCGATACTGATATTGTCACGGATGAAATAACTGACCAAAGGTGTCACTTTGAATGTATATCCCTCCGAATCTATATCTTTCAACAACGACATGAATTCGAAATTATCATCCACATGTTCCGAATAGGAGAACGTCGCTCCCACCATCCATTGTCCTTTCGGGATAAATGTCTTCATCACGATTCCCCGATCATATTTATTCTCTCTCGCCGAAAGCACCGTCACGGCACAAAGCAAAAGCAAAAGCAGACTTGTTATTTTTCTCATATTTTGTTTATTCGTTAATGTCAACAGGCTTCATTCCTTTTAAATCCGTCCCTGAAAATGCTTCTGCATCGTAGTCGTAATCAAGGCTGAACTCATCTACATACATTACACTACTGGTTGAACCGGTAAAATATTCTCCATAGCGACTGGATGTCGCAACAATTAAAATATAGAACGATCCGGTTTTAGGAACAGCAGTCTTATAATTCAATTTAATCTTAAAAGGGGCATATCCTTCCTTGATTGATTCCGCAAGTGTTTCCCCCGTCTTATCTTCTGTCTTACCAGAAACATACGATCCATAAGCAAAGACGGACTCATCGTCAAAGGGATAAGGCACAATCTGACCTGTTTTAGAAATAACTTCATGTTGTTTCGTACTCAGCGCAATGTATATCAGGCATTCATCCTGTTCATCTTTCTTCAGTCCATCTGAAGGAGTCTTATCTCCATACCAATCAATCTTCCCGGAGTATATTTATAATAACCGCGCAAATGGGTAGGATAACCTTGATAAGATTGTCCGTATTTCAACACAGCACCATCCGTACCGACCGACTGGGCCTCGCCGGAATAAATACTTCCAGCGGCAAACGCACCAAACCCGAGTGCCCCCGCCCATTTGGAGGTCAGCATTGCAGCCTTTTCAGAAGCCTCAGTTGCAACAACAGTTGTTGACTGTGTCAAAACTTCGCCACCTGCTACAGCACCCCAATTTCCAGAATCCCAATAAACAGCATCACTGTCTGCATTTGGAGAAATAAATGTAGCATTACCAATTCCAACAACCTTCTTTTTCGACCGGGTTCCCCAATCCTCAAAATTAATGTTCGGTACCTCCGAAGGAGCTGCTAAAGAAAAGTCAACCGGCTCACAAGTCATATCAGCATTGTCTATAGAAGCCAAAGAATAAGAATACGTTCCGGCAGACAATCCTGTTACAAGTGCTGACACATTACCTTCCGTATCTCGTGTCACCTTCTTTATATCTTTTACAGTTCCATTTGGTAATTTCACTTTGAAATAAGAACTCTCATCTACACAATAACCTTTTAACAAAGCAAATGTAGTCCAACAATAAGGTTTTCCACATAAGCAGCGACATTCGGGCGAACCTCATATGTGAATACAACTGTTGTTTCCTGATTCAAATTATCCAAGACATAGAAAGAAAACGTATGAAGGGTTGTTTGCGTTTCAGAAGATAATTCTAATGCTTTAGCAAAATCGGTCAACACGAATGTCAGCTCTTGTTTGTCTTTTACTTCTTGCATCGGGAAATCCAATTGCTGCAAACGCGTCCGTGCAGCATCCGTCAGGTTACAAAGATCAAACGATGGAACATCGGCAAACTGGAAAGAAGTTGTTTCCACTTTCAGCTGCTTGATGCCGTTCGGTGCTTCGATCGTCAGAGAATGTTCGGGAACTGACGGATTTTCAGTCTTTTTATAGACAATCTTATTTTCCGTAAAGCCGTCAAGTGCCAACTTGGGAACCGACTTGCCGAAAAGATCTTCCTGTTTGATGAAGATTCCGTAATATATCGTATCGGCCTTTTCGTCCACTATGATTCCACCGAAATCGGCTCCAGCTTCTTCATTATCACCACCACCATCGTCAAGCGAGTATTTTATCTTATAAAAATACCGTTCCTTTATATCCGGGAACACACGTTGCATGGCAAACTCGTTTCCATCCTGATTGACCAATTTCAAATCAGCGTAAGCTTCTCTGCTTTAAAAAACCGGCACGAGTCTCATCCCGCGTATAAAGCAAGCTCCCGGAAGTATTGGAAACCGTCGTTTCATAGTGGCTGAAATAGTCAGCAAGATTGTCAGCATACTCGACTGCTACTTTCGTATTCGAAATCTTGCAAACAATCTGTACGGAGGTTATCTCACCGGACTGAATGGTTATTTCTTTCGAACCGGAATAGAACGGTTTTTCCCATCCTGCCTCTTCCGACTGGTTTGATTTTACTGAAATCGTATAAGTTCCTACCGGAAGAACGATCTTTTTGCCTTTCACCTCATCGATATAATCGGAGTAGCTTTTTATCGTATCCCCTTCCGCAGCGATGATATCGACACGAAGAGATTCATTCGTGACAGCCGATTCCGCCTTTGTCAACAATGTAGCATCCTCTTCGATACCTAAAAACAACGAGCCTGTCGGTATCCCTGCCGATTCTTCATTACAGCTCACTCCCCATAATATCAAACTACACAAGCAAGCAAATATATATAACTTCATACTGTTCATCACTCATTAATCGTTCAAGTTTCTTACCGTTAATGTCTTGGAAGCTTTTTGCCCCAACTGATCCGTCGCAGTTATGGTAAAGAGATAATCACCTCCTCCCAAACCTGCAATCATCGGCATAAAAGAAGATATATCAAACGTTGTAGACGTAGCACCTTTTGTTGCTGACAATCCTAATTTTGACAAAGTTTCTTTCAAACCCTCATCACAAATATCAAACTCGGAAGTCAGCCCGACAGCCGGTAATAATGCCTCCAATGTTGATGAAGTTATTTTTACAACTAACGAAGCCAATTTACCCGGTGTATTAATCTTCACACGCACAGTTTTATTACCTGCACCCGATATCTCGATCGGTTGGCTTATGTCTAATCCTGCATCCCCTACAATTGTAGGTTTAGCCACCGTGTCACCTCCTTCATTATCATCGCCACCATCACCCTCACCACCGGCATCGATAAAATCTGAAGGGATCTCGATTACATATTCTTTCTCGATCAAGGATATGTCGACCTTAATCACCGGATTTTTAACTGATACCGAATCATCCGGCACAATAGGATCATCCGGTTCGACAGGTTCGTTATCATCCGGTTCATCAGGAGAGCTGTCGCCTTCTTCAAGATCCAAGTCGATCAATATATTATTATATTGCTGGATATCTTCATTTTTCGACATATCATAATTATATACCAAAGTCTTTCCACCATTCTTCATAGTCGCATATACAGTAAACTGTAAGATGCCGGTATTCTTCAAATAGGTTGTCCTTTTTTCCCCGTTTTGGGTAGTCAAAGCTCCCACTTTATTATCAATAACGATCGAATAATCGTCATTAAATTTCTTCAAGAAATCATCCGAACAACGGAACGTAACTTTCTTATTGCTCAACACACAGTCCGTAATCACCTTTGCCACTTCCTGAGGGGTGATTTCACACACATTCGTACCGGAATAAAAGGGCTTGTCAAAACCGGCATTCACGTCTTCTCCCAGCGTCGCCCGAATCGAATAGTGACCGGCAGGAAGCAACAAACCTCCCTCATTCTTCAAATCGGCATAACTGTCATAATGCTTGACCGTATTACCATTGACATCAATGATATCGATAGCAAACTCATTAACATCCAATATAACAGTCTGTGAACCAGTAGTACTTCCTCCCTTCGAAACAGGGATATCCGCTTCTTTTTCCGGCTTCAACTCCAAATCTAACAGCCCCTGGTTTTCTACGGTCGTGTCATCAGTCTGACCTTTATCAGTCTGTCCCAATATCTCTTTCTTCATCTCACAAGAGAAAAAAAGAAGAGAAAAAAGCAACAATAACAGGTATTTATATTTCATATGCCTATTCTCCTATGCATTTAGTCGTTAACCGTAAACTTTTGTTTCAGTTTCTCCGGCATCCAAGTTATAATATAGTATTCCCCAATCGACACTTTATCTGTATTCCGGTTGCATACATAATATGTCCGTTCCGGATAGGTCAGCCCATCCAGCTTAACCGTGACTTTCAGCACCAGATTCTCACATGGATCCAGATAATAAGCCGGCTTTGTATGCTTATCGGGATCGAACGTCCACGACACTTCACCATCATAAACGGTCACTGAATAACTGTAATTAAGAGGTTCGGCTTCCAACTTCGCTTTGAACTGGTCAGACAAGCGAACCTCCACTCCCACACTTCAAACGTACAAGTAAAAGAAGGAACAGACGTGACTGTTTTTTCTTCAATCACAAAATCCTGTTTCCCTTCGAAATAAGGAGTTTCAGACACTCGACCCTCAGCCGCTGCCTGATCGTACGAGGAAGCAACAACCTGATATCTCCTACCGGTAAAACCAATGGCATACCGGAATCGATCATAGCCGAATAAGAAACAAAACTCGTATGTTTCGTATATGTACCATCTGCACCCTGTTGATCGATCCGAATCGGGAATGTATTCGCATCCATTCCGAAAGCTCCTTTCATCACAATCACCGGGATCTCCGTCTTGCTCAGAACCGCAGGTTGTTCCAACCGCAGCGCTCCGGAACCTTCACCAAAGTTGTCGCTTCTGCTATTTCCTCTTTTGGCAAGCAGCCAAAAGGGAAAGAATTACCGTTAAAAATAAGATATATGTCTTTTTCATATTTATTCGTAAATTAGTCGAACATTATCGATCGTCAGGACATTACCCACATACCGAGAATCACTGTATCCGTCAAAAGCCCCTAAACTACCTTGTACACCCTCCACTGAAGGGTTATCCGCAGTACTGGATCTAAACACAATATACATATGTGTTGCCTTCAATGATGTATTGGTATAATGAACATTTACTCTTACCGGAGCAAATGAAGCCTGATCCTGATTACTCATGATTCTACCACTTCCCAACTGCGTTACAGTTCCGTTTTCCCTATTTTCTACTACAATATAAGCTTCAAAAGATTCACTATTTAAAGATTTGAACTTATAGTAGAATTCAAACGCATTAGGACGAACATTAAAATCATGCCCATAATCAATTGTCTCAACCCCATTGCTGGTTGCAGAATGAGAGCCTAAAACAACATTCCGGCAGAATGCGTTCCACTTTCACCTCCAAGTTCCGTAAATGTATTTCCTTCTTTCCATCCAAGCGTACTGATTTCAGCCGCTTTCCCTTCATACCCATTATCAACAGGGACTGTTCCGGAATAGGATGTATAATAACATGAAACACCGCTTCTTTGTGAAGTTGTCAACGCATTTCGGGTTGCCCACCACGAAGAACCTCCTTCATTATAAGGCCACCACTGATCTATCCCTAAACCGGTAGTTCCAACAGACCATATTGTTTTCTTATAAACTTCTTTCTTATGCCAATTTTCAAAAGAGCCATCTTCCAACTCCACCACATTTTCGGTTGTTATCACAATCGGTTCCGTTACACGCTTTTCTTTTTCCCGGTAAATTGCACGTATTTCATATTGCTGTCCTCCTGATGTCAGATTCTTCAATGTATCACATATCTCATCCGTTTGGTAAGTATGGTTCTTGCAATTGTTCCAACTTCCATTACCGACTTTTCTCCATTGGAATTTAAGATTATCAGGATGTGTTCCATCAGAAACCTTTGCCCGCAGAAAAGCCCGGCAAGCAAAAGCATCCCCACCATTAGCAGACGGTGTCAACTCAAACACCGGCGCCTTTACCGTCAATGTCTTTGTCAGAGTCGGGAAACTGCGTCCTTTCTTATCCGCTAAATCCAATTTATAAGTAAATGTTTTCTCTCCTTCCATAGGAGCCTCTAACCGGGAAGAAAAGACTTTTGGGAATTTAAGCGTTGCTGTCGCATTATTACCCGACTCAACACTAATACCCCAATCATTATATAAAACAGTTCCATCGGTTAGAATATTATACACTTTATCATCTACCCCGTCATTAATTGTCAATGTCGTTTTCGTTTCATCGATTATACCTTCAGCCTCAAATTTAGCTTCTATTTCTTTCGACATGTCATCACCCTCTATAATCGTTGTTTCAGGAAAGCCGTCAAATGTTATGATCGGCTGGCCGGCTGGCTGTACAACAACTGTTACCCCCAATACATTTGTCGCATGTGCCTTTCCTGTCGCATCAACTCCAGAAAACTCATAATGATAAGTATAAGTTTGGTCTTCCTCGATAGGAGCCTCCAAACTATTGATTGCATCTTTCAAAAATAGCTGTCCGGTTTTTCTTTCTCCTTTCACATTAGTATTCGCCTTACCATTGACCGACCATTTGAAATTCTTCCCTAAAGCGGCGGTAACTCCTTCGTCCGTCGCCAAGTCGTAGGTAATCTCTTCGTTTTCTTTTTCTTCCCGCCATTGCTTGACACACAAAGAGGCAATACCTGCCGGCATAGCAAATCCAACTGTAGGACTCTTCTCGAACTTTCCGACTTTAATGGTAAAAGATTCTCCATTCGTAAAATCATCCGGAGACAGTGTCGGCTTCTCAAACGGCTTCCACATAAAATCAGGTATCCCTTCATTCAGCGTGACATTTGTCATTTCATCATCCAGGATAATTTCCAGACCGATGCCATCCAAGGCCTCTCCATCCGTTTTAAAGATCAGGCGAATGTTCTGGCGACGTTCGATAGAAAGAGGAGTCGGGATTTTATATGTTTTTTCCTTGTCTTCGGTGATTTTCTTCAAACGGATGGCGATACCTAATTCCGACCCTTCTTTAGCTACTTGCATATAGGCCGGACGCATTTCATCTTTCTTTATTTCCAGGCTGCCGGATGTAAAGGCCGAACTCAACAAAACAGTATAATCAGAATATGCCTCCTTGAAGTCCTCGGTATAGTCGACCGTGATTCTCGCATTTCCAAGTGTACAAGTCACATCGATAGGCGTACTCATGTCAGCTTTCACCGTAAAGTCGGTACTTCCTTCAAAATAAGGGTTTTCAAAAGCAGAAGGGAGGTTGTCACCTTTGGAGGCGATGAGGGTATAAGCCCCCTCTTTCAGTTCGATTTCAGAAGGCATCTCATCGAAGCGGTCATACGATTGGACTGTATCGGACTGCTGTACGATACGGATCTTGTAATCAGCCGTAGTCAGGAACTTTTCGAACTCATCCGAAACGGCTGCTTTAGTGGAGTTGTTGATACCTTTGTTCAAAGAAGTAGTGTCTGCCGATAATGACAAGCGCAGCTTTCCAATTCCATCGGCAGGCACACGATCGGAATCACAAGAAGAGGCACAGATAAGTACCCCCAAAACACATATCCATAAAGCCATGATCTTCCCAAGACCATATTCAATCATACATTTCTTCATCTATATAGTAATATAGTTTAGCCCTAATTCTGTTGGCTGTCAAAATTCACAAAACAACCGGAGTAATGCTCTTTCTCCACCTATCAAAATCGATGCAAAATAACGACAACACAAAAGATCTCACAAGGTCTATTTATACGATTACCTGTCCGCTTTTTTAGATTTTTGTTCCAAATAGTCAATTATAATATCCTAACTTAAACCGGATTTTATCATTCAACACTTTTTGCGTGTCCTATTTTTCATATCTTTGCATATATTCTAATGTATTCTGAATATGGAAAACGACATCCCCAAAATAGACCTTCCCGACGATTGGATCATCGGGAACCTTTCGCATAAAGACATCGGTTTGTTGAGTTTGTATGCCAACTATCCTTGCAGGTTGAAAGCGGAGATATTCGTGCTTTGCATGCAAGGCGAGATCGAGGCTTCCATAAATCTGACACGCTACCAAGTGAAGCCAGGCAGCTTTATCACGATCCTGCCGGGAACAATCTTACAAATTCATAAAGTGGAAGGAGATTTGCAGATCTATTTTATGGGTTTTTCGTCCGAGTTCACCAACCATGCCAATATAGGCAAATCGGCAATGGACATGCTGTATGTCGTAAAAGACAGCCCGATTATCGAACTGAAAGAACAGCCGGCCCAATTGCTGAAAGATTATTTTTCGCTACTTGTCAAAACGTATGGATCTGCGGCCCCAAGCTGAACAAAGATATCCTTAACCATCTGCTTTCAGGCGTGCTTCTCGGAGTAGGGGCCATGTATAAAGACAAGACACTGAACAAAACGAATCTCTCCAAAGCAGAACAAATAAGCAAAAACTTCAATCAATCTGGTTATGCAGAACTATACCACGCAACGTTCCGTTGCGTGGTATGCCAAGAAACTCGGCATAACTCCGGCGCATCTCAGCACGATTGTCAAGCAGACGACCGACAAGACTGTGTCGAGATCATCACCTCTATGGTGATCATGGATGCGAAGGCACAGTTGAAATCGACCGACCTTTCCATCCACGACATCGCCTATTCGCTGAATTTCACGAATATGTCTTTCTTCGGCAAATATTTCAAGCGGCATGTGGGGATGGGGCCGTTGGAATACCGGAACAGCTAAAAACAAAAGTTCCGGGTCGCTGGGTCATTTCAGCTTCACCCACCCTGTACAACCCGCCTTGCAACAAGCCCCAACAGGTGAAGGTACCCGCTCGGATTGTCTTCACCCCCGGTATCCGGCCTTCATCCAGGCAAGTTCGAATCGACCACCAAAGGTTGAGGGATGCCCGTGTCTTCCTCTTTCGGAAGGGTATAGATGGCAAACAGACGGCTGCCTCCCTTCACCAAACGGCCGGAAGCGACCAATGCGGCCAAATCCTTGCGCGCACTGTAGTCAGACAGCCCGATAAGATAACGGTAGGAACGGACGGTGATATAAGAGTTCTCGTCCAAATAGCGGTAAAGAAGTTCCTCCCGGTCCGCCATGCCGGGTGCATGGTGACCTGAACTTTTCATACGCGTGAGCGGCATCGTCTTCAAGGCCTTCTTCAACTGCTGGCAGCATCGGAAATTGACATTCTTGAAACGGACAGATTCGCTCCTCAGTTCCGTTTTAGACATCACCGCGCGAGACTGGAGCGAAACGCTGAAGAAACCGAGGCCCTCGATCTCCACGTTATCGCCTTCGCGCAAGCGTTCCGTCACCAAGTCGGTGATCAGCTGCAAGGCGCCGGCAATGTCGGCCTCCGAATAGGTGGAGCGGGATTTGGCATATTTCATCAACTTTTTAATGCTGACGGTCTCATAGGGGATCAATCTTGGGTGAAGAGGCATTTTATTGCCGTTCTTCCCGGAATCCGGATTACGCTCCATTCTGTAACGTGCTGTCATATTAGTAATAGATTAAATGGTGAATAATAAGACTTATCGCTTTCCTGCCTTCTTTGTATGTTTTTGACGAAGGTCGAAAAGGTTTTTGCCCAAGGTGGAAAGGGTATTCGACTAAGTCGAAAGGCTTTTCGCCCTAGGTCGAATAGTCAATAACGTGGCAGTAAAGATACAAATAATAATAGGATAAACACGAATGAGGCGGTACTTTTATCCTAAATAAAAAACGCAACAACTGGGACTTACTGGCTGATCCGACCGATAGCCGCCGTTTCGTCTGCATCGAGATAAACGGGAACATCCGTCCAGACCGTTCTGTCGAATACGGACAGCCATACGCACAGGCGTCGCCGCGCTCCGGGCAGGCGAAAGATATTGGTTCACGCCAGAGGCATTCATTTTATTTTCTCCTAATGCTTTTTCCGATCTTCAATTTTAAAATAAATGAAACCGGCTTACGTCCCCATGTTTCCCGGTCCAGCTCCGGTATTGTATGGCTTCCGCCAGATGGCATGCTCGATATTCGAAGAGGCTTCCAGGTCGGCGATCGTACGGGAGACTTTCAGGATGCGGTCGTAGGCGCGAGCGGAAAGATTGAGGCGCTGCATGGCGACCTTCAGTAAAGACAGGCCGGCAGCATCAGGCACGGCGTATTCATGAAGCAGTTTGGAGGTCATCTGGGCATTGCTGTAAATACCCTCATGCGCGGCAAAGCGTTTTTCCTGGATAGCGCGGGCTTCATCACGCGCTCGCGTATCGCTTCGCTACATTCGGAAGAGCGTCCGTCGGATATCTTCTCGAAAGGGACAGGGACAATCTCTATCTGGATATCGATACGGTCCAATAAAGGGCCGGAAATGCGGTTCATATATTTCTGGACGGCTCCGGGAGAACAGAGACAAGGACGGTCCGGATGGTTGTAGTAGCCGCAGGGACAAGGATTCATGGAGCCACAAGCATAAGCGGCCGGATATTCCACCGTGAAACGGGCACGGGAGATATTGATCACTCGATCTTCCAATGGCTGCCGCATG
>ENA-OQCS01000681-OQCS01000681.1-human-gut-metagenome-genome-assembly--contig:-NODE-681-length-18935-cov-2.880795_pt1 | contig 18935 bp, 24 predicted proteins | sample MGYA00242757_ERZ504575 | MGnify/ENA primary metagenome ERZ504575 (study PRJEB26092, sample SAMD00036297) | human gut metagenome | host: Homo sapiens | study: EMG produced TPA metagenomics assembly of... | reverse complement strand
AGGTTGTGGTTACTGCAAAAGTTGAAACCGTAGATGGGCAGGTCATTAGTATAAGACAGAGCACAGAGGCAGAGAGTAAACTCTCCGCCATCTATGATTTGCTCTACATTAACCCCAAACCGCTCGGAAAAAGAAAATCCATGCTACTCCCAAATCATACCTCAAAAAATCTGGATATTGGAAATCAGGGAGTTACATGACGGGTGACTGCAATGTGGGTTAAGAGAGTTTCTTCCTAACAAAAACTACAAGCGGCTCTTTTCTTCATTGCCGGCTCCCGTACTTATACTTACTGCGCTTGGCATTGAAATTATACGTAACCTGCAAGGAGATGTTGCGTGTGTAGTTGTAGCAGTCTTTTATAGTACCCGCTCCCAGTCCGTACATCGTCCAACGTTCCTTTGTAGTCTTGAAGATGTCATTTGCAGAAAGATAAATGATCCATGTGCGATTGGCAAACGACTTGTCAAACCGCAGATCGACGCTGTAATAACTCTTCATCATAAGAAATCCATCAGCATTGGATGTTGCAGCATTCAGACTGATAGCCGCATTCATGGTTTCTGAAAGAGCGAAATTATTGTTGAGCGAACAAGACAGCAAAGGTTTGCTTAATGCCTTGCTGGCACCATACTTCTTGGTGTCGAAGAACTGCTGGTTGTAATTGAATCCCCACGTAGGACAGAAGATGCCGAACTTTGGTGAAACATGGACAGAAGCATAAAGCAACTGCTTATGGTCGAAATTCCACGACGTGTTATAAGCAAACTCCTTTCCTGGATAGATATACTTGGTCCACTCCATCACATCCTTCAGGTATTTGTAACCTACAGATACATTCAGCCACTTATATAACATCATTGCCTCAACATTGAACACCTCCTCCGGTTGCAAGGTAGGATTTCCGCCTTCATAAAGGAAGCGGTTGTCATACTGCATGAAGTTGCCCAACTGCCGATAGCTTGGACGGTGTATCTTCTCATTGACATTCAGTTGCCAATTCCAGTTGCCTTTGTTCCATGATACGCTGAGATTAGGAAAAAAGTTGTTATACTTTCTGCTAACATCGTCCTGCTTAACTCCATCAGACAGATAGTCACGGACAATATTCTCGTAACGCACACCAAGACCTACAGTCCACTTGCTGAGAACCAGTCCGTATTGTGCAAATCCGGCAATATTCCTTTCATGGATATCCGTCTTTGTGGATGGCACCAACTGCTCTTCATTCAGAAACGTTCCGTGCGAGTCTGTCTTCGACAGCTCTGTTCCTACAGACATATTTCCTTTCCACAAAGGAATATTCACAACCAACTTGCCTGCCCACATATCGCTATTCTGACGATTGCTTGAGTGTACCTCCTGATTGCCCAATTCCTTGCTGCTTTCAAAACCCTCATCATTACGTCGGTTTTTGACAGCATAATATGTGGCGTTAAAATCAACACCTACCTTTCCTACATTTCCCACATAATACACTTCAGCCTGATGCAAACTAAGAAAAGGCCTCATAGCCTCATCCTGATTAATGCTACCATATGAGACACCATTCAGCAATACATCCTGTCGGCTAACACTATTCGTCCTACCTTTCAACTTGCCATAATAACGATAAGAGCCACCAACTGAATTACTATCATTAAGCGAATAATCAGCAGAAAGATATTCCGACAAGTAACGGTTCCTGAGTTCCGTCATATATTTCTGATTGTTGTGATAATGCTTGTCAGGCAAATAGATATCGGTAATCAGATTATTATCTTCCCCGTCACATGTACATCGTCCATAAACTATTGGCTATCTCGAATTTCTTGGTCTGATACCGGGCGCTGACAAGCTCGTAATCCGACATCCATTTGTTGTATTTACCAAAAGCATCTGCACGCAAGCTGAACCCATTGGCACGGCGCTCTTTGGTACGGATACGAATTACCGACTCTACCTCCGCATCATATTCAGCTCCAGGACTTGTTATCACCGAAATCGACTTGATGTTGTCGGGAGTGATGTTTACAATCTCATTATTGTCATTCACACGCTTGTTGTTGATATAGACAATCGGTGTGCCTTTACCAAACACGGATATCTTTTGTCCATCAACAGAGACACGTGGCAACAAACTCAGGACATCAAAAGTGTTTGCCATCTTAGAAAGCAAGGTATGCTCTACGGCAACCTCCACTCCTCCAGGCGACATTTTATACTGAGGTCTGTCACCCTTCACCACAACGCCTTTGATAATCATCGTTTCGGGCTGCAATTTGATGATTCCCATTTCCGAATTGCCGTATATACGGCTAATTGTCTTATAACCAACGTATGTGATACGGGCTAACACCTTCCGGGAATTACAAGGAATGACAAAACTTCCATTCTCATTGCTCACACCATGTCCTACGATTGTAGAATCTATGGGCGACAACAAGGTTATATTTGCATATTCGGCAGCATTGCCACTCTCATCTATAATACGTCCCTTATAACGAAGTGTTGTCTTCTGCGCACACTCCACCATGATATTATCCTCCACCTGCGTCATCCTGATGGGATAGATCCTATCAGCTGCATGATGGCATCTGGAACACTCTGGTTTCTGATGCTCTTGGTTACCCTGAAATCCTCCAGTTCATCATACACGAAGTTGATGGTGTACTTATGCTGGCGGGCGTTCAAATCCTTCAACGCCGCAGAGAACGACACATTATTATATTGTCGGGTGATGCGCTGGGCATAAGACTGCTGAACCCAAAACAGCAGGAAGAGAAGAAGAAGCTCTCTGACAGGCTTGCCGCTAACGGGCATTGGTTTCCAAAAATCTCTCATAAATATATCCTCCTATCTTATTTCACCAACAATGTACCGTCAATATACTCTATCTGTATGCGGTCGAAAGCATTCAAAATCTCCAGGTTCTGCTCCAAAGTCTTCGTCTTGTTCCAGTTGAAGAAGAGACGGATGTGCTGGGCACCGGCATCCACATACTCCACCTTGACATGATAGAAACCGGATAGCTGAGCCAGGATGGTTCCCAATTCAGCATCATCAAACACCACCGGCTTCATATCAAGCGAATCCTTCTTCTCTGCTGTTGCAGCACGAAGACTGTCATTCGGCAGCGCTGGGTTGTTGCCATCTGTTCTGTCGCAGCCTTGTTATCCGCTGTCTGATCAGAAGCCGGGAACCCCAACCAGCCATTGTGAATCGCAGCCAAGGTACCCCCGAAAGGAAGATGATGCCAACGATGGATGCAGCAATCTTCATCCGGTTGCGATAAACGTTCTTGGATTTGCCGGCATCTATCTCCATCTTACCCTCGTGATGTGCCTGAACAAATTCCTTCCAAGCCCCATCCACATCCACCTCCTTCGGATTGGCTTTCTTGCCAGCCATTCTCGCCATCGCCAGTTCATGGAAGAACTCCTTCACTTCCTCATCGGCAAGCAGGTGCTCCACCTGCTCGTCGGTATATTTCTCGGGATGCTCCTGCATGTCAAAGAGCATCATCCGCTTTTCTTCTTTACTCATGTTTGTCATTGTCTTGCTCATTTAAATTGTTCCTTAATCCAGTCCATCGCCTCGAGAGATGATTGAATACCGTCACCTTGCTCACTCCCACTTCATCAGCCACCTCCTGATAAGATTTCTCCTGAAGATAGCGCAGACGGAAAATGAGTTGCCGGATAGGCGGTTCCAGGTCTTCGATGAGAAGCATCAGTCGGTCGAGCCGTTCGTCGGTCTCTTCCGAGAGAATCACGTCGGCATCATCCAGCAGCAGCTTCGCCACCCTTTCCTTCACGCTCTTATGAGCTATCAGGTTGAGACAGCGGTTGCGTACGCTCCGCATCAAGTAACCATCCTCACTCCCAGGCACCAGAACCACATCATCGGCAAGAATCTGGGCGAATACTTCACTCACCACATCCTTGCTCTCGTCATCATCCGAAAGAATGCATCTGGCCAGATTGTACATCTTCGCGTAATGCTGACGGAATAACTGTTCTATGTCCTTTTTTCTGTTCATATACTATCTATACAGTTGAGCCAAGCGAAAAACTAAGCAAAACATCAACTTTTTTGTTTTTCCTTTAAATCCGAACCGAAATCACCAAGATTCTCCCCGGATTGGAATGCAAAAGTACACAATCTATCAGAGATAAAAGACAAATGGTAAGGATAAATCGATTTTCAGTTGATTTATTTGTTCATTCCAACATTTTTTAGTACTTTTGCCCACCAAATTACGAACAAGTAAATAAGATTGGTATAAAATAGGTATTACCAAGATAAAATAAAGAATAGATTAGATAAAGGAGAATAAGATTATGTCAACGATTATTTATCCATCACCGATATTCGGTCCGGTAAACTCCCGCCGTCTGGGAGTTTCACTGGGCATCAACCTCATGCCATCTGATGGCAAGGTCTGCTCATTCGACTGCGTTTATTGCGAATGCGGATTCAACGCCGACTTCCGTCCTAAGAAGAAGCGCCCTACCCGCGAGGAGGTAAGAGAAGGATTGGAGAAGGTTCTGAAAGAGCGCCACGACAACAACCAGCCTCTGGACGACATTACCTTCGCAGGAAACGGTGAACCTACGGGACACCCAGACTTCAAGGGAATCGTGAAGATACGATGGAACTCTGCAAGAAATATTTCCCTGAAGCACAAGTATCCGTACTCAGCAACGCCACCTATATATATAAGGAGGAAGTGAGAGAGGCGCTGATGCTCGTGGATAACAACATCCTGAAACTGGATACCGTGGATATGGATTACATCAAGAAGCTGGACCGCCCTCAGCAGCCTAACTACGACGTGAAGGATGTGATCAAATATCTGAAGATGTTCAATGGGCACGTCATCATCCAGACCATGTTCCTGAGAGGTGACGGTTTGGACAATACCAGCGAGCATTTCGTAGCTCCTTGGCTGGAGGCAGTGAAAGACATCCAGCCTCAGCAGGTAATGGTTTATACCATTGCCCGCGAAACACCAGACAAGTTGCTGGAAAAGGCACCAAAGGTAGTTCTCGATGCCATCAAGGACCGTGTAGAGGCACTGGGCATCAAGTGTACAGCCAGCTATTAAGAGATAATCAGGATAAGAAAGAAAAGCAAGTAGAAAAAAGAAAGAATGAAAGCGAAAAGTAATATCCTTATTATCAGCGATATGTGTGGCTACGGAAAGGTATCTGCCGCGGTTCAGATGCCTATCCTCTCTTATATGGGACTCGATGTGTTTAATCTACCCACCATGCTCATCAGCAACACCTTCCCATACGGCAAGTACGCCATTCTGGAATGCACTTCGTATATCGAGGAAGCCTTGCAGAAGTGGAAACGAACTGGGCATTCACTTCGATGCCATCACCACGGGTTTCATGGCTTCGGAGCGTCAGGCTAAGCTGGTGGCACGCTATTGCAGAGAACAGGCAGCACTGGGCACCGACATCTATGTGGATCCCGTGATGGGCGATTACGGCAAGCTCTATGGTGGAGCCAGTGAGAGTACCGTGAGATGCATGAAGGAGATGCTGAGCGTATCGCATCTCTGTTTTCCCAACTATACCGAGGCTTGCCTGCTGACGGATTCGGAATACAAGGAAGAGGGAATCTCGGAGAAGGATGCCTATGAACTGATAGATAAACTGAGAGCCATCGGTTCCCACTCCGTGCTCATCACCTCGTGCATCGTAGAGGGTCAGCATGCCGTGGTAGGTTTCAATCATCTTACAGAAGAGTATTTCCTCCTGCCCTACGAAGAAATCCCCGTTCAGTTCCCGGGCACCGGCGACATCTTCTCCAGCATCATCGTGGGCAGACTGAAGGATGGCGATCATCTTCGCCATGCCACCCGCATCGCCATGGATACCCTGCGCAACTGGATAGACATCAACAAGAATGACAAGGACAAGAACCGCGGTATTCCTATAGAAAGACATCTGGGGGACTTGTAGAAGAAATTGAAAGGTAAAAAAACAAGGAATTGATAAAGAGGAAAAAGGGGAACCTGCAAAAACAGATTCCCCATTTTTTATAGTCGATTGATAATAGAGTTATCATTCTGAATCTGACCTTTACGAGCCTTATACTTATTGTGAAAGCTATAAGTCAATGTCAGGCTATAACGGGAGTATGCCTTCTGATAGAACTCATAGTCGAGGACTGGATTGAGCTGATAGCCTTTCTGACGAAGCGTATGGAAGACATCAAATACGCTGAAACCCAGCGACAAGGCATCCTTCAAGAATGTTCGATTATACCCTAAACACACGTAGCCAAGAGGATGACTTTTATAGTTAGCATCTATCGTACTTGTAGAATAATTTCCCTCCACAGAAAAACTACCTATCTTCTTGAAGGTGAGGTAATTGACGCAATTGCCTCTTACCACCCAAATGTGCTTTACATTATAGCTCTTTGGAATATCGTCATAATAGCCAGCCAACCCCATGTTGAGATTCCACCAAGGCAAGATTTTCCCATTGAAAGCATAATCAGCCCCCACGATGGTCTCTGAGCCAAAATTGGTTATATCACGATAAGTCTTGTCACCAATCGTCTCAAAATACTCAGCTATCACATCTTTCCTATGCTTATACGAGAAAGACAGAGAATGGTTACCATGCGTCAACTCCCATATAAGGGAGTTACTGATAGATGCTGCACATTCGGATTGCCAGTTGTATAAAGAACGGCTGAAATACGTTCCTTGTTATTGGTAAGATCACCAAACGAAGGACGGTTGATACTGCTGCTATATGTAAGACTCATACTACTCTTGTCATTGAACTTATAAGACAGGTATGCATAAGGAAACCAATTGGTATATCGCTTATCCACCTCTGTTTTATCAGTCAAGCGATTGATGCCCTTCTGCCAAGTATTCTCCATTCGCATACTCAGATAAGCAAACACCTTCTCTCCAAAGTTCTTCGACAACCCGAGATAAGCAGCCGCAACCTGTTCCTGATACTTCCAATTGCTTGAAGTCAAATCTCCCTCCACAAGATTGTTCCTGATGTTCAATCCTGTGGTTCTGATATTATTCTCATATTTAGAACCTAAGCGAAGCGCCAAACTGCTAGGGAAATTATAACGGAAATCCGTCTGCAAACTTCCTGTATTGGCATTCGAGGTTGATTGATTATACTCATCCGTATGCAAAGGCTCATAATCTTCATAAGATGCTACGAAACTATTGCCCTTATTGGCATGCTTATAATTATAGTTGCCTAATACCTTTAGATAACTGTCTTTCTCATCTATTTTCCAATTGTAAGAAAGCACCGCATTCAGATAATCCGTATTATTACGGTCGTTCATATCAGAAACACCTTGATACAACATTTTATTGGCATCAGTAAACTTACAGTAATCACCCGCACTAACAGCATGCCTATTATTGATATTTCCATTCAGTTCAGCGCCAAAGAGATGATGATGCTTCTTATCAATGGCATAGATACTACCCACACGATAGAAATATAACTTTTGCCTATTATCATACGTTTGAGCAACAAGATGATGGGTATCAGTCTCCATAAAATGATGTTGCGTCTCACAATATAGGGCATTTCTTGCCAGATATAATAAGTAGAGGCATAAACATTCCAACGCTCCGTTCCCAAATTAAGATTCAACAATGGATAATAGGAATAAAACTTACTCGATTCTGGGCTTAGATTTCCCACATATCCCGTGATACTTCCATTAAAACCAGCTCGAATCCTTGTCCTTATATGAACAATGCCACCCTTAATGTCGGCATCATGCTCAGCACCATGCGTATCTTGTATCTCAATGCTTTGGATATCATCAGCCTTGATGCTTGAAAGGAAAGACTTCAGTTCCGTTCCTGCCAGTTTTCTGTCATTTACGAAAATGGTTGCCTCTGTATTATTCACCTTGATATTCACTCCTCCGGAAGCATCATCCTGCACCATCACCTTTGGAGCATACTTCAACACATCCGTGGCATTCATAGCCCCGATATTCTTCAGTTCACTCACATTGAAAACGGTCTTGTCTTCCTTGCGTTGGAACAAAGGCTTGTAGCTTTCACCACCACCTTATTTAATGTATAGGCATCACGGAACAACCGAATACTGCCCATCTTGCCCACATTCACCCGTTTATACTGGGTCTTGTAGCCAACATAGGAGAAACGGGCGATGACCTGCTTCTGATGAACAGGAATCACGAAGTCGCCAGAAAGATTGCTCACACCCCCATTCACATAGCTGGAATCCCTGACATCCAGAAGAGCGATGTTGACAAATTCCATCGGTGCGCCCTTATCATCCAACACCCTTCCTATCAGTTCTGGGGTTCCTTCTGGACACACTCGAAATAGATTTCATCCTTGTCGAAGGTGGCACGGATGGGATAAAAGCCAATTACCTGGGTTACGATATCACGGACATCCTTGTTCTTGAAAGAAGTACTGACGGTGAAATCCTCCAACTCATCGTAGATAAAATTGATTTTATATTGGGGTTGAGCCTTGTCTAACCAGACCAAGACCTTACTGAACGAAGCCTTGTCGAAAGTATGCGACAAGCGTTGTGCATAGCCTGCCATAAGCGCCATGCACAGAAATATCATAAATATGATTCTCTTCATAGTTTCTCTCTTTTTCACAGTTCCTGTCGGATAGGAACAAATCATGCGTATTTACTCTACAATCAACATCTGATTAGCCTCATCAAAGGAAAGATGTACCTTATCAAAGTGATTGATCTTGTCGATGATATCCTGCAGGGAATCCTTGCTATCCCATTGCAGATAAAAACGGATATGTGCTGCTGCCTGGTTGCGGTACTCCACCTTTACCTGCATCTTGTCGGCAATATACTCCAAGATACCAGACAACTCAATATCCTCAAAGATAACAGGGGCTTTCTGGGTTGGTTCTATCTTCAGCCAAGCGTCATCTACCGTAACCTTTGCCTTCTGTTTTTGCGGTGTCTTCACGCTATCTGTCACCAAAGCCGTCTCGTCCTTTTCAGCACGGTTCACAATATGATAAGCCGCATACGAAATGCCCGAAAGCATCAGCAATCCCACAAAGGCGGCTGCTATCTTCAACCAGGAAGATTGCCCTGTCGGATGATACGCTTTTTCGGAAATATCCCAAGCCTCATCCCCTTGCTTGGAATCAGTTTCAGCAAGTTTTGTCTCAAACTCCTTCCAAGCTTTATCCACATCCACAGAGTCTTTCGCCTTCTCATAGGCAAAAGCCCGCTTCAGCAGAACTAACTGATCGTCATTACTCTTGTTGGTCATAACTCTGAATCTTTAAATTGTTCTTTAATCATCTTCGTAATGTTGGAAAGATGTTTCCAGACTGCCACTCGGCTGATACCCAGTTCCTCTCCTATCTCTCCATACTTCATCCCTCCCAGGAATCGCATCTTGAAAATGCACTGCTGTTGTGGGGTGAGATGGGTCTTGGCAAAATGCAGTATCTGCTCCAACCGGAGTTCATCTTCTTCTGGAGATGCAGCCATCTGTTGTTCGCTGGCATAAAGCATAGCGATACGCTGCCGGTTCGTTTTTGTGAAATGCGCTTGAGGCAACTGTTTCGAACACTCGTTAGCAGATAGTGCTCGACGGTATCTGGCAACAATACGGTATCAGATTCGAGCAATCGTTCAAAGATGTCGCTAACCACATCCTTGCTCTCTTGCTCATCGTAGAGGATGCTGACAGCATCCCATACATCCGCCCGTAATACTGCCTGAACAGTGTTGATATTTCTTTCTTTTCCATCACGATTTTTACTAGCTATTACCCTCGGGTAGAGAAAATGCTAACCTATGAATCCAACTTTTTTTGCAAAAAGTACTCATTTTATCCTAAAAAAGAAAGATAAGGAGGATATTTATTTTGCTGTTTCAAATATTAGTATTACCTTTGCCCGGAAAAATGTGTAAAAGAGTAAGATTCATACGCTCAGAACGATCAAAATGGAAAAGAAAGAAACAAATACACTCAGTATATTTCAGCGCCCGGTATGGGTAAGCCTGTTCGCCCTTACAGCTGCTATCTCGTGGGGATGGGCTTACCCATTGATAAAAATGGGAATGGAGGAATATCAGATTACAGCAGACATGACCGGAAGCAAGATGCTTTTTGCCGGCATCCGCTTCTTCATCTCCGGCATCATCATCCTTGCCATCACCAGAAGCTCACACCGTAAATTCGGATTCAAGAAGAATGCTGTTCAAGAGAATGTCTGGTTCCTTCTCCTCTATGCACTCCTCAACACCACCCTTCATTATGCTTTCTTCTATTTCGGACTCTCGCATAATGCTGGAGCACGTTCGGCGATACTCAATTCGATGAGCGTCTTCACGGTGGTTATCTTTGCCTGCATCTTCTTCAAGAGCGACAGGATGACGTGGCGAAAGGCATTGGGCTGCATCATCGGATTCCTGGGCATCCTTGCCTTGAACCTTGGCGGAAAGGAAAGCGGAAGTTTCACATTCCTGGGCGATGGTATGATTATCCTCAATGCCCTGTGTGGAGCCAGTGCTTCCCTGCTGACCCGAGGATTGAGCAAGAGGTGGATGTTTTCTTAGGAACCGGTTATTCGTTGAGCATCGGTGGAGCCTTGCTGGTGATTCCTGCATTGTTAATGGGTGGATATCTGCCAGTCATCAGCTTCTGGGGCATCACCATCCTTCTGCTGCTCATTGCCATCTCAACCATCAGTTTCGCTCTCTACAACAAACTATTGAGCTGCAATCCCGTAGGAAAGGTAGCGATATACAATTCGCTCATCCCCGTAGTAGGAGCCATCACCTCCTGCCTCTGTCTTGGCGAAACCTTCTACTGGAAGTATCTGATAGCAGGCGCATTGGCTACTGCCGGAATATATATCATCAATAAAGGGAAGAAATAAATTCCGGCTGTTGCCCATGCAACCCATATAGAAAGCAAAGCCAACTTTCCTAAAAGCGAAAAATATGGCTGACATGAGTCTGACATTTATCAATTAACGAATATTATATCTAGTTTTATACCATCTTTCATAGAATTTCTGTACTTTTGCATTTGAATCTTTAAACAGTATATCATTTAAACAGAATAGATAATATGAATCTGAAAGCATATCATTCCATCCTCATCTTCGCCATCCTTGTGATGTCTGCGGCATTCTCCAGCGTAAGCACCTACCGCAAGGCACAGTATGCCATTGTACAAGATATGAACAAAGCTTTGGCTCTGACTCTTCAGGAAAATAAATATCAATGGATTACGCCTGATACCATCCAGAGCTACCGCTCACATCTCAGCATCGACCTGCTGAAGTCGACCAGTAATCTCTGCTATGTGATGGAAGACAGAAGAAGAGGCAAGATCAAATCCCAGCTGGTAAATAGCGCCAACCTGCTCAGCAGCAAAGAGATGCTTCTCAACAAGCATTCTATCCAAAGTTATGCCAACTGTTCGATGGCAGATGTTTCTGCATGAGCAACCAGCGGACACCTTTGACGCTTACTCTCATGGCTATGATTTGGGCTATTGCATCGTTATACTATCATCTCAGAAAACAACCCTGGAATCATGAGGCTGATATGTTCGGCACCATGTGCTATTCTCAAGACGAGGATTCCTTCTACAATCAGGAAAACGGACAAGCCATCAAGTTTACTCCGATGCAGCATCAGCTGATGCAACTCTTCTTCAACAATACGCATCATCAACTCTCCAAACAGGAGATATGTGATGCTCTTTGGCCCAAGAAACCGGATGCCAGCGAAACGCTCTATACCTTGATTCGCCGTATCAAACCGGTGATTGAGCAGAATAGCAACCTCATGATTGAGTCGGAAAGAGGCAAGTCTTACCGACTGATTATCAGATAAGTTCAGAAATGTCAGCCAAATGTCATACTTATTATTTGGCAGTTTCCCATCTTCTTCATACCTTTGCAGCTAAAATACAAAAGAAGCAAAGATATGAAGAAGATTTTTTTGATAGCAGTTGTCTTGCTGATGATGATAAACTTCATCATCAACTATCATCATGAGGTTACGAAAGAGCAGCATACACCGATAGCGGATTTCAAGACCAAGGTAGAGATGGCGCCCATGAAGGAATACAATGATCCGGACTTCGGCTACGTTATCAAGTATCCTTGCTTCTTCCAGCAGGAGGATACTTCGGTATCGGGATACCAGGGCTATGCCCGCTTCTCATTCACTAATCATGCCAACATCATCCTGGAGAGTTACGTTACCCCCAACAATAGCAACACCCTCCAGGCTTGTGCAGATTCTCTAGCCCAGAAGCTTCATTCGGAGCGGACGATGCAGGCATCGAATAAGGCATTCATCCTCTCCGGTCCTGTCTATGAAAACGGAGTAAGAGTAGATGGCTACAGTCATTACGATAAATTCATCAAGAGTGGCAGAATACTCTTCGTCTATTCCCTCACCTATCCCGACAGTTACAAGCCAGCCATGCCCCGACTGTTCAAACTCATAGACGACTGGAAGGTTTTAGGGGCATATTAATCTGCCTTGAAGATATCCTCACGAGCCTCTTGGGATTGTATAAAAACAGTTTTCAAAGAAGATAAAAGCACTTGATTATTTGCATATATCAATTATTAATTGTAAATTTGCGGTGGAAATATAAACATCGAAGATTATGTCAATATTCAGTCGCTTCTTTGGAAGGAAGAACAATCTCATCGTAAGCTCTGACATCGTGAAGAAAGATGCCAGAAGCAGGAACATTGCCTTCGTGGATACCGAAGTGGGACTGAAAGACCATAAAATACACGACATCGGAGCATTGCGTTATGACGGAGCCAACTTTCACCAAGCATCGCAAACGGCACTGAACAAGTTCCTGCAAGAAGGAAAGGTTGACTATATCTGCGGTCATAACCTCATTCATCACGATGCCCGCTATCTCCAACTCAACGGCATACTGATAGATACCCTCTATCTCTCCCCACTCCTCTTCCCCAAGCGCCCTTACCATCATCTGGTAAAGGACGACAAACTGATGAGCGAGCAAATGAATAATCCAGTCAATGACTGCGAGAAAGCCAAGGAGCTTTTGATGGATGAAATCGCTGCATGGAATCAATTATCAGAAAGAAAGAGGAAAATCTTCACCTTGCTGCTCCAGAATGAAGAGGAATTCAGAGGATTCCTGATGTATGTGGAAGCCATCGACACGGATTATACTATATCAGATAACATTATATCAGATAACGCTATATCAGCTGATACCATATCTGATCATGCAATCATAGAAGTTTCAGAATTCATTCTTTCTGAATACAAGAATCATATTTGCGCCCATGCCGACATTCCGGCTCTTGCTGCGCAGTCGCCTTGCGGCTTGGCATACGCCTTGGCCTCATAGGCACAGACGATTACCAATCTGTTACCCCAGGTTGGGTACTCTGCCATTATCCCGAAGTAGAACATATCATCTATATGCTCTGCCATACCCAATGCACCGATGGCTGCGAGTATTGCAACCGCATGCTCGACATTCATCACAACCTGAAGCAACTCTTCGGCTATGAACCTTCCGTACCTATGACGGCGAACCGCTGCAGGAACAGGCATCGCAGGCAGCAGTAGATGGCAAGTCATTATTGGCGATATTTCCTACGGGTGGCGGCAAGTCGCTCACCTTCCAGTTGCCAGCTGATGGATGGCAGAACCATACATGGACTCACCGTGGTTATCTCGCCTCTGCAATCATTGATGAAAGACCAGGTAGATAACCTCGCAGACCGTGGCTTCACCGATGCCGTAACCATCAACGGACTCCTCGACCCTATCTCCCGCTCCCTAGCCATCGAACGAGTACAGAGCGGAGATGCCACCTTATTATATATTGCACCAGAGATGTTGCGCTCCAAAACCATCGAGCGCATCCTGATGGCACGGCATGTGGTGAGATTCGTCATTGACGAAGCCCACTGCTTCTCTGCATGGGGACAAGACTTCCGTGTGGATTACCTATACATCGGCAAGTTTATCAAGGAATACCAGGAACGCAAGTTTGGCAAGGACGCCATGGCCCGCAATCATGGTCAAACCCTGATACCCGTATCTTGCTTCACCGCCACTGCAAAACAGAAGGTGGTGCAGGACATCTGCGACTATTTCAAGCATTGGCTGGGCACCGACCTCCAGCTCTTCGCCTCATCAGCCTCACGTACCAACTGCACTATTCCGTTATCCACGTAGATAGTGACGGCAACAAATACAATCTCCTGCGCTCACTGGTAGAGCAGGCTGATTGCCCTACCATCATCTACGTATCCCGCACCAAGCGAACCCGGGAACTCGCCCAGAAGCTGACCCGTGACGGCATATCCGCCCTGCCCTATAATGGCAAGATGGATGCTGATGAGAAGATACACAATCAGGATGCCTTCATGAGCGATAAGGTTAGAATCATCGTTGCCACCTCCGCCTTCGGCATGGGAGTAGATAAAAGCGATGTGGGGCTGGTTATCCACTACGACATCTCCGACTCTCTGGAGAACTATGTACAGGAGGCTGGACGTGCAGGAAGAGATCCACACCTCAATGCCAAATGCTATGTACTCTATAGCGACGAGGATTTGGACAAGCACTTCATCCTGCTCAACCAAACCAAACTGAGCATCAGTGAGATACAACAGGTATGGAAAGCCATTAAGGATTTTACCAAGCAGCGTCCACACGTAAGCTGTTCGGCGCTGGAGATAGCCCGCCAAGCCGGTTGGGATGACTCGGTATCCGACATAGAAACCCGTGTCCGCACCGCCCTTTCTGCTCTAGAACAGAGCGGATACATAGAGCGTGGCAACAATATTCCGCACGTCTATGCCACAGGTATCACCGTCAAGAACATGGACGAGGCAAGACTGCGCCTCACCGAATCACCCCTGTTCTCTGAAGATGAGATGCAGAATGCCATCCGCATCATCAAGTCGCTCATCACACAGAAGCATATAGCCAAGGCACAGGATAGCGAGGCTGAATCCCGCATCGATTACCTCGCCGACATCCTAGGACTCAGCAAGCGAGACGTCATCTCTTCTGTTGACAGAATGCGACAGGAAGGCATCCTTGCCGATACCCGTGACATATCAGCCTATCTGCAAGACATCAGCGACAAGCAACGCAAGCCTCAGCAGATGCTGGAGAACTTCGCCAAACTGGAAAGATACATTCTGGAACATATCCCGGATGAATCGCTCCATATCACATACAAACAACTCAATGACAATGCCGTACATGACGGCATCAACACTTCAACAGAAAAGAAAATCCGCACACTGCTATACTTCCTGGCAGTGAAGGGATATGCGCACAAGAAGGAAGACGGCGTCCGCAATCTCATCGTAACAAGAGACAAGGCCATAGAGACCATCATCAAGCGATTCGAAAGACGAATTGAAGTTTGCCGATTCATTATCGAAAGACTATACAGTCTGGCTGAGGAAATAAATAAAACTATAACAGAAGAGAGCAACAATAGCTCTTCTGTAGAAAAGAATCCTTCTGAAGAAAAAGGTTTAGGAAAAGCCTCTGGCGCAACAGACAATAGAAAAGAGAAGCCTCTTCAATTCTCGGTAGTCGAACTTCTGAACGATCTGAAATCCAGCAACCAGTCACTCTTCTCCGACTTCTCTTCCCTGCAGTTGGAAGACGTGGAGGAAGCCTTGCTCTATCTCTCCAAGATAGGAGCCATGAAGCTGGAAGGAGGATTCCTGGTGCTTTACAATGCGATGGCAATTAAACGCATCAAGGAACCTCGCCTCCGCTATAAGCAGGAGGATTACCGCATGCTCAATGAATTCTACAAGCAGAAGATTCAACAGATTCACATCGTGGGCGAATATGCCAACCTGATGGTAAGGGATTACGATGCCGCCCTGCAATATGTGCAGGATTACTTCCAGATGGACTACCATTGCTTCATCTCAAAATACTTCAAGGGCAACAGGGAGACTGAGATAGAGCGCAACGTAACACCTTCGAAGTACAAACAACTCTTCGGAATGCTCTCCAAGCGACAGAAGGAAATCATCGACGACCACGAGTCCCGCAGCATCGTAGTCGCTGCCGGTCCTGGCAGCGGCAAGACACGTGTGCTCGTACATAAGCTTGCCTCTCTCCTGCTGCTGGAAGATGTAAAGCACGAACAACTCCTGATGCTTACTTTCTCGCGTGCAGCCGCTACCGAGTTCAAGCAGCGCCTGATGCAACTCATCGGCAATGCCGCCCATTTCGTAGAAATCAAGACCTTCCATTCCTACTGCTTCGACCTGCTGGGCAGGGTTGGCAATCTGGATGAGGCTGGAGATGTGGTTAAGCAAGCCGCAGAAATGATCAACAATGGAGAAGTGGAGCCCAATCGCATCAGCAAGACCGTGCTCGTGATCGACGAAGCGCAAGACATGAGCAAGGATGACTATGCCTTGTCTCTGCTCTGATGAAAGCCAACGAAGAGATGAGGGTGATAGCCGTAGGCGATGATGACCAGAACATCTATGAGTTAGGGGTCCAACTCGCAGTATCTCTATGAATTGACCCAGACAGAACACAGCCGTTTCATCGAGATGACCGAGAATTACCGCAGCCTTCGCCACATCGTGGATACTGCCAACGACTTTGCCCGCAACATCCGCCAACGAATCAAATCTACCCTATCATCTCCATGAGTCAAGAAGATGGAGAGGTAAGAATCGTGAAACATCCTTACGAAGATTCAGGAGAAAAAGGGTTTATATGTATCAGCCTATCCTAGAAGACGTTACGCGATTACTAAGAAGTAATCACTTCAAAAGAAGCCGATGCATCTTCCCGCAAGAAGGACGAAACCATCAGTATCCTTACGCAGACCAATGAGGAGGCTGTCATCATGCTGGCTCTTCTTCACAGTCATGGCATCAAGGCCAAGCTGGTGCAATCAATGGACGGCTTGCGCTTCTGGAATCTGGCAGAGGTAAGATACTTCTTGAAGAAGATAGACCAAGGCATCAAGGAAACGAAATCCCCTATCATCCCAGATGATATTTGGGAAGCAGCCAAGCAGCAGACATTCAAAAAGTATGCCACCAGCCAGGCATTACCATATCTGCGCCGCAGTCTCCAGGTATTTGAGCAGACCAATCGTGCCAAGTACTACAGCGATCTGAGGGAGTTCGTGTTCGAATCATCAGTAGAAGACTTCTGTGACATCTCGAAATCAGACATCGTGGTCAGCACCATCCACAAGGCAAAAGGCCATGAGTTCGACCATGTACTGATGCTCATTACCCATCCCGAGCATCCTACCGATGACATACTGCGCCGATACTATGTGGGCATGACCCGTGCCAAGCGTACGCTTGCCATCCACACCAACGGCAATCTCTTCGACAGTCTGAAAAGTGCCCAGCATCTCTATGATGCCCAAGCCTACGATGAGCCAACGAAATAGTGCTTCAGCTCTCACACAAGGATGTAAACCTGGGCTTCTCCAAGCCTCACAAGGACGCTATCCTTTCCTTGAGAAGTGGCATGCCGCTAACCTACCACGACCATTGCCTCTGTCTCCCATCAACAGGCAGAGACATAGCCCAGCTCTCCATCAAGATGAAGGAGAAACTAGGCAAATGGGAGATGAAAGGCTACAAGGTAACCGCTGCCCGAATCCGCTTCATCGTGGCATGGAAGTCAAAGGATGCACCGAGGGATGAGAAGGAATCCGCCATCGTGCTCGCAGATTTGGTAATGAAAAAATAAGGTAAATTCATCAAAAATCTATCACAAAACGCTATTTATCCTTTCTTTTTATACACAAAAGTGTAATTCTTAAGCCGCACTCTTGAGAAATACACTTTTGTGTCAAAGGCTTTTCCTATAAACTATACTTTTGCAGCAGAAAAATAAAAAAAAACAAGCAAAACTGTAGCAATATGAAGGAAAAGTAATTTTACCACAGCGTTGTGCCTCTCGGCTATGACTCCGATGATGGCGTAGAATATCACCGGCAAGGTGATGAACACCAAGGGAGAACCTTTGGCGTTTGCAATGTAGTATTATTGAATAGAACAGACTCGGCTTTCGTCAAGGGCGCAGTGAGTGGAGAGGCTGGCAGCTTTGTCATCGACTCTTCCTGCAACGGCGGAATCATCAAGGTGACCTCCGTAGGCTATAAGACAATCTGCAAGGATTGCACTGGTGAGAATATGGGCATCATCAAGATGGAAGAAGATAGTGAGACGCTTGGTGAAGTAGTCGTGAAATCATCTATGCCTAAGACTATCCTGAAGAATGGCGGAATGACGACAACCATTGTCGGATCCGTACTTGAGAAGGCAGGAACCATGGAGAACCTGCTCGACCGCATCCCTAACGTTTCTGCCCAAAATGGCAGCATCAAGGTATTCGGTCGCGGTGAGCCTGTTATCTATATCAATGGACGACAGATGAGAGACAAGAGTGAGCTGGACCATTTGCATTCAGATAACATCAAGTCGGTGGAAGTCATCACTAACGGGTGTCCGTTACGCAGCCAGCACCAAGGCGGTCATCCGTATCACAACGAAGAAGATACAGGGCGAAGGATTCGGATTCGATGCGAAGACTACTGGTGAATATGATGAGAAGAAAAACTTCGGTGGATTTGGCCAATTGAATATGAACTATCGCAAGAATGGATTAGAGCTGGGCGCATACGCTTTTGGAGCAAGACAATACCAGCCAGACAATAAAGACTTACAGCAGAAGACTTATCTTGACAAGACGTGGAACCAGAAAAGTGAGATAAGACAAGTAGGTATTATCAATAGTTCGTTAATAATTCAATAATGTGCTAAGCAGCTATACGCTGTAAGCACGAGAGATCTTTGAAAATCTTGCTAATTAAAGTTCGGTTCGGGGTGTACCCACTTGCTTTAAAAATTCGTTTCA
>ENA-OQCS01000680-OQCS01000680.1-human-gut-metagenome-genome-assembly--contig:-NODE-680-length-18977-cov-1.957719_pt1 | contig 18977 bp, 20 predicted proteins | sample MGYA00242757_ERZ504575 | MGnify/ENA primary metagenome ERZ504575 (study PRJEB26092, sample SAMD00036297) | human gut metagenome | host: Homo sapiens | study: EMG produced TPA metagenomics assembly of... | reverse complement strand
GTTGTATCTTTGCACATGAGAACGCCGGTATTAAGTTTATTTTTAACACCTTAAAGTTAATGCTTTTCTTGCAAATATACAAGAAGGGCGTTCTCTTTTTTGTGGAGACTATGAATTATTCAGGTTAGAAACAGGCTATAGCTTTTTTATCATGAGACATCTCCCCCAAAAACAGACTGGAAGATTACTTTGCCAGTATATTCAGGACAGCTTCCCGCCAATCCTCTCCGTTTTCCGGCTGATAGGTGTGGAAACCGAGCCCTTGTCCAACCTCTATATTCGATTTGGCATCGTCGACAAACAGCGTTTCAGCGGGAATAAGCGGGGCATTTTCTATCATCCGGTCGAAGATGGCGGCATCCGGCTTCGTCACCCCAACTTCATAGGAAGTATACATTTTGTCGAAATAAGCGGATATAGGACGACCGGCGGGGGTGAACGCCTCGCTCCTCGCCCACGACTGGACAATCGGATTCGTATTGCTCAACAAATAAACCTTATATTTCTTTCGCAGCTCTAACAGGAAATCCAACTTGTATTGCGGGACATCGGCAATAAAACCCATCCAGGCATATTTGATTTCATCATAAGAAAGTTGCTTGCCGGTATGCTCGCATAACTTGCGACAGAAAGTATCGACATCGATCTTTCCATTCTCCAGTTCAAGGAAAAAGCCTTTCTGCTCATAAGGATCGAGCAACTGTTTTGCATCCTTCACTCCTATTTCCTCAAATCGGCTTACAGCCTGGTGATGGTCCAGGTCGATCAAGACGCCTCCCAGATCAAATACTATGTTTCTGATTCTTTTCATATTCTTTGCGTAATACTCACAAACTTACATAAAAGTGTCCGAACAACCAAATAAAAAAAAGTGAGGCCGTATGCAGGCGGGATCACCCTCCGCATACTCAGCCTTCACTGTAAATCGGCATCACACAAGCATCAAGCAGGCTTGTGAATGTGAAATCATTTTATTCGAGCTTATGGATAACCAGACCGGAACGCAGTTTCGGTTCGAACCAGGTTGTCTTGGGAGGCATGATATTACCGGTATCGGCAATATCCATCAATTGCTTCATGGTGACAGGATAAAGCGCCAACGCGACCTTCATCTCGCCACTGTCCACACGACGCTGCAATTCTCCCAGCCCACGGATACCGCCTACGAAATCGATGCGTTTATCCGAACGAAGATCTTTTATGCCCAGAATCTCATCTAAAATCAGGTTGGAAGAGATCGTCACATCCAGGACACCGATCGGATCGTTATCGTTGTATGTACCTTGCTTGGCTGTCAACGAATACCATTTTCCTGCCAAATAGAGGGAGAAATTATGCAAAGCTACCGGTTTATAAATATCCGCGCCCTTTTCTTCCACGACGAAGTTCTTTTCCAGTTTAGCCAGAAATTCCTCTTCCGACAAGCCGTTCAAGTCTTTCACCACACGGTTATAGTCGATAATCGTCAACTGGTTTGCCGGGAAACAGACAGCCATAAAGTAGTTATACTCCTCGTCCCCTTTATGAGCCGCGTTCTGTCTGGCTTTCTCCGCACCGACCAGGGCGGCGGCGGCGGAACGGTGATGGCCGTCGGCAATATACAGGGAAGCATTTCGCCGAACAGTTCCGTGATGCGGGCAATATCAGCCGGCTCGTCAATGATCCAGAACGTATGGCCGAAACCGTCGTCTTTCGCGACGAAGTCATATTCCGGATTGCGGGATGTATATTTGGCGACAATCTGGTCCAGTTCGGCATTGTCGGGATAAGCAAAGAACACCGGTTCGATATTGGCATTATTCACCCGGACATGCTTCATGCGGTCCTCCTCCTTGTCACGCCGTGTCAGCTCATGCTTCTTGATAACGCCATTCATATAATCGGGCACATACGCACCGACAACCAAGCCGTATTGTGTCTTGCCGTTCATGGTCTGGGCATACACATAGTAACATTCCTCCTTATCCTGCACCAACCAGCCCTTTTCCTGGAACATCCGGAAATTGGCGGGCAGCTTTCAGATAAACGGCAGGATCGTGTTCATCCGTCCCGACCGGAAGTCGATCTCTGGTTTGATGATATGATATAATGATTTTTCATTTCCCTTCGCTTCTTCGCGTGCCTCTTCCGAGTTCAACACATCGTAAGGACGGGAAGCCACTTGTTCGATCAAATCTTTAGGAGGACGGATTCCTTTGAAAGGTTTAATTCGTGCCATGATAATTTAGATAAATCTATTTATTTACTCTGAACTTTTCACATCCTTCTTTCAGGAAGCCTTCGATCTGCTTGGCAGCGGCAATACCGGCATTGATATTGGCTTCGGCAGTCTGTGCACCCATCTTTTTAGGAGTGGAGAAATAGCGGCCGGCAAACTTGGCGGCAAACTCTTCGTTGGCTACGGGCATGATGTCGGTTACATATTTCAAGTCTGCGCGTTCTTCCATCAACTTGATCAGTTCGGCTTCGTTGATCACTTCCTTACGAGCTGTATTGACCAACAGGCCCCCTTTCGGCATCTTGCCGACCAGAGCGTAATTGATGGAGTTCTTTGTTTCGGCAGTTGCGGGAATATGCAAAGAAACGATATCGCAGGTAGCATAGAGTTCTTCCGGTGAAGCGACCGGTTTCACACCATCCGCTTCAATGGCCGAAGCCGGACAGAAAGCATCGAATGCATAGATTTCCATTCCGAAACCTTTTGCGATACGGGCCACATTGCGGCCTACGTTGCCGTATGCGTGGATTCCCAGTTTCTTTCCTTTCAATTCTGTTCCCGATGTTCCGTTATAGAAGTTGCGGACAGCCATTACCATCATTCCGAAAGCCAATTCGGCAACGGCATTGGAGTTCTGCCCCGGTGTATTCATCACACAAACATTATGAGCTGTCGCAGCAGCCAGGTCGACGTTATCGTAACCGGCTCCGGCACGAACCACTATCTTCAACTGCTTGGCGGCATCCAGCACTTCGGCATCGATCACGTCACTGCGGATAATGATTGCATCCACATCCTTGACTGCCTCCAGCAGTTTTGGCCTTTTCACCGTATTTTTCCAACAGGATCAGTTCATCGCCTGCCCCTTCCACTACTTCGCGGATACTTTCACAGCTATCGCTGCGAAAGGTTTATCTGTTGCTACTAATATCTTTGCCATAATCAATGCTGTTTTTCAAAATCCTTCATACATGCAACCAAAGCTTCAACGCTGCTCTTAGGCATTGCGTTGTACAGTGAGGCACGGAAACCACCGACAGAGCGGTGTCCCTTGATACCGACCATACCGGCAGCCGCAGCAAATTTGCTGAATTCGTCTTCCAGTTCCTTATATTCGTCATTCATCACGAAACATACATTCATGATAGAACGGTCTTCGGCTGCAACAGTCCCTCTGAACAACTTGTTACGATCGATTTCATCATACAGGATAGCGGCATTTTCCATGTCCTTCTTTTCCATAGCGGCAACACCGCCTTGTTCCTTATACCATTTCAATGTCTGCAACGCAGCATAGATCGGCAGCACGGAGGAGTGTTAAACATGGAATCCTTGTCCACATGAGTCTTATAGTTCAACATTGTCGGGATCGGGCGTTCCACATGCCCCAAAGCATCCACACGAACAATAGCCAACGTCACACCGGCAGGAGCCAGATTCTTCTGTGCCCCGGCATAGATAATGTCATATTTGGATACATCGATCGGACGGGAGAAAATATCGGACGACATATCGGCGACCAAACGTTGTTTCACATCCGGATCTTTGCGAGTTTCCGTTCCGTAAATCGTATTATTGGTCGTAATATGGAAATAATCCGCATCGTCGGCAATCGTATAATCTTTCGGAATATATGTATAGTTTTTATCTTTAGAAGATGCCACAACCTCGACTTCCCCGAAGAGCTTAGCTTCCTTGATGGCTTTGGACGACCATGTACCGGTATCTAAATAAGAAGCTTTCTTATTCAACAGGTTGTAAGGAACCATACAGAACTGCATGCTTGCACCTCCACCCAGGAAAACAACCTCATAGCCAGCAGGAACATCCAGCAATTCTTTGATCAGCGCACGCGCCTCATCGTTCACGGCAACGAATTCTTTACTTCTGTGGGAGATTTCAAGAAGAGATAAACCCATACCCGCAAAATTCTCTACTGCAGCGGCCGTATTTTTAATTGTATACTCGCTCAAGATAGAAGGACCTGCATAAAAATTGTGCTTCTTCATACCAATGTCTTTTTAGAATGTTATTATAAATAAAGTAACTATTTTTTCAAAAACAGGCGGCTAATGTAACTATTTTTTCTCATTTGCCGACACTTTTCGAGCATTTTTTTAATTTACAATCAGAATATGTCAATTAAAACGATCTCCCCAAAGGCGCCTCATTTGCTCAATTAGTTTGTGCTCGGCCGGATTTTCCTGTCCTTTCCACAGCCGTTCGTTTAAAATCTCCTTTGGAAGGAACTCTTGCTTGACAAAATGATTTTCATAATCGTGCGCATATTTGTAATCTTTTCCGTAATTCAGCTCCGCCATCAATTTTGTCGGTGCATTTCGCAAATGAAGGGGAACAGGCAAGTTTCCTGTACGGTTCACCAACTCTAACGCATCATTAATCGCCATATAAGCCGAATTGCTTTTAGGACTGCATGCCAGATAAACGGTCGTTTCCGCCAAAATGATCCGTCCTTCAGGCCAGCCGATTTTCTTCAAGGCATCAAAACACGCATTTGCCAACAACAGAGCATTCGGATTCGCTAATCCGATATCTTCCGATGCTGAAATAACCAGACGGCGGGCTATAAATTCCGGATCTTCGCCACCGGCAACCATACGAGCCAGCCAATAGACAGCGGCATCCGGATCACTTCCGCGAATGGATTTGATAAAAGCGGATATGATGTCATAATGCATCTCCCCTCCTTATCGTACGCCGCCGGATTTTCCTGCAAGCGCTCCACCACCTTTTCATCTGTTATTTCAATCTTTTCATTTCCTTCTTCCGCAGCAACGACAAGCTCCAGGATATTCAGCAGTTTCCGTGCATCGCCACCGGAATAACGCAACATGGCGTCCGTCTCGGCCAACACGATATTCATATCCTTCAATATGATATCTTCGGTAACCGCCTTATTCAACAAGGTCAACAGATCAGCTTTCTCCAATGATTTCAAAACATATACCTGGCAGCGGGAAAGCAACGGACGGATGACCTCGAACGAGGGATTCTCTGTCGTGGCTCCGATCAAGGTTACCACACCTGTCTCTACAGCATTAAGCAGGGAATCCTGCTGCGACTTGCTAAAGCGATGTATTTCGTCAATAAACAGGATCGGTGAAACGGTATTGAAAAAGCGATTGCCTTTTGCCTTTTCTATCACTTCCCGCACATCTTTCACTCCTGAACTGATTGCGCTCAACGTGTAGAACGGAGCTTCCAGCTTATTCGAAATAATCTGCGCCAGCGTAGTCTTTCCTACTCCCGGAGTCCCCACAATATAAAAGAGGGGACACGACCCGCATCAATCATCTTTCTAAGGACAGCCCCCGGACCAACCAGGTGTTTCTGCCCGATATAATCGTCCACGTTTTCGGACGTAATCTCTCTGCTAACGGTTGACTCATCATGCCAACAAAAGTCGCATATTTTATTTACTTTTCAAAGTATAAATACAGTAAAAATTCAAGGCTATTTTAATGTTTGACAACAGAAAATATGATAAAAAGTAAGCACACACGGCAGCACACACCTATAAAAACCATAATAAGATAACATTTTGTCATATTTACAACTCTTGGGCACTGAATAAAATCATGAAAGATCAGGCAGTGTGTATCAGAGAATGCACTGCCCCCGTATCTATTACCTTATTTTATTTCAATGTGATATTTTCCAGATCACGTATAACAGTCATATCCATAATATCACTGTAGATTTCCGTTGTCCGTACACTTTTATGCCCCAGCAACTTCTGGACTGTCGTGATATTCGCTCCATTATATAATAATAAGGTAGCGTTGGTATGGCGTGCCATGTGGAAAGACAACCTTTTATCTATTTCCGCCAGCCGGCAAATCCTTTTCAACTGTTTATTTACATTCGAGTTTGCCGAAACAGAAACTCCAAACAACGTTCTTGAATAACGCTTGCAATAGCGTTCATAAACAGCAAGAGCTTTTCCGTCGAATAGCAGAAACAAAGGAAGCCGGACGTTCACATCCGTCTTGACCGATGAATAGACCAGCCATAACTTATCATCGATCAGATGAAAATTATCCGGTCGTATATTGACAATATCGGAAAAGCGCAGCCCGGTATAGCAGCTGAAAAGGAACATATCGAGCGTCCGTCTGAGCGTTCGTTGCAATTTAGGAGCGATATTCTCCAACCTTCCCAATTCCTCAGGTGTCAGATGACCACGCTTGCTCTCCATATATTTAATCTTATACTTACGAAAAGGATATTTCTGCAATTCAAACAAATCCTTATTAATCGCCAGGTTGACATATCTTTTCAGATGCTTCATATGCTTGGCAATCGTATTCCGGTGGTACTTTTGCTCAAGAAGAAAATGTTCAAAACCACAAAGGAAATTAAAGGTAAGATCATCAAAAGAGACTTGTGGCTGATACTGGCACAAAACCTGCAAAGTGGATAAATGGTTCTTCAATGTGGAAAGTCTTAAGTTACTATGATTGATCTCATTTTTCATAAAAGAGACAAAAGAGGAAGAGACGGATTCAAAATCTCCCCTTTCCCTCAAATACTTCAAAGAAAACGGACGTCCGCTTTGGACCATATCTAATTCGATCCGTTCCAAATAAGTAATATAATCCTCAATGTACTGATTGAGTTCATCCATATTGGGATAGTTCCTCACAGCTTTTCTCTTGCTATCCCATTGTGTGGGCTTAACATAGATTTTCGTTGAGAAATACTTCTTTTGCCTATTCAGGTAAGCCTCTACCTGAATCAAAGCCTTTCCTTCTGCATTCAACCGCTTTTTCCGATTGAACACCAGATTGTAAATAACTTTTTCCATGATATACATTATTTTCTGAATGAGAACACGAAGGAACAATAATAAGTTCTTTGTTTCGTATGAGACAAACTAAAAGTTTGTTATATTTCGTGTTTCAATAGAAGAACAACTATCAGCAAAGCTATCCTGCAAAAGCCCGGACAGAGACAAAAAAGAGGCGTGTTTTTTGAACACGCCTCTTCATTCCTTTTCCGGATATAAACCTTATTTCTTTTATAAAGCAGGTTGTGGAGCCGCCGGATTATTATCTGCATCAGAAATACCTGTATTGGTCTCCATTTCACATTGCGGAATACGGTAGATCATTATCTGGGATTCCGGCTCCAAATTAAACTGTACGGAAGCATGATAATTCGTATTTTTACGTATAACCGGCTTCTTTAAGCGTAAAAGGTCGAACAACGAATGACCTTCGCCCCAAAGTTCCATACGACGCTGCAGCCAGACTTCATCTTGAAATTGCTGTGGCGAAGTAGCTTTACTAACAAAAGAAGGGTCGCGATAGGCTTGCACGAAGTTTTCCAATGTAGATTTACCTGCCGCCAGATTTCCACTCATTGCTTCAGCTTCCGCTTTAATCAAATACATTTCTTCCACACGCATCAACGGCCAATCCGAAGCATTAGTCGTGTTCCCAAACACACTCTGATAAGCACCGAACTTAGTATTTACATATGGTTCAAGACCGAAATACTCAACAATAGAAGATCCTTCTAGCGTTTCGTTGTCTATCAACGAAGATGTGCTATCCGGAGACAAAAACCATTGTTTACGAATATCAGTATCCGGAATCTGGTCATATAAATCCGTATTCACTTTTCTGTATCCGTCAGGAACACCTGAAGTATACCCGTTCCCCGTAAAAGAACACAAATGAGAAGGCCAGTTTATGATACCGGTTTGTACAACATCATTATCCGGAGTGATCATGACACCCCATAACCAAGAATTTGCAGTAGCAGAATTAAATGTCGGAGTAGATACTTCTGCCAATGATTGCGGTGTTCCGCCGGCAATAGCTCTTTCTGCATCTTTTGCTGCATCAGCCCATTTCTGCATCAAACAGATTGGCACGGGCACGCAAGCCATATACGACCGCTTCATCCAATTGGTCTTTATTCGCTCCATTATCAAAACCGGCCAACAATTCTGCTGCCTGATTCAAATCGCTCATAATCTGATCATATACCTGCTGGACAGTAGCACGCGGATTGTTCTGCATTTCTTCGTCAGACATCTTTTCCGTTACAATGGGAACAGCCAAAGCATTTTCATGACCTGCATAAGTAAACTGATAAATCTGAACCAGATTCAAATAGTCGTATGCACGAGCTGCCAAAGCCTGACCACGATAGATTTTCAAAGAAGCATCTTCTGTAGCAGGATCAATCAAGCTCAATACACTATTTGCGGCCTTCAGATGATTATAAAAAGTTTTCCAAATCAGTTCATCTGTAGAACTGTCATAAACACGGTCTGAATAATTCTGAGAAGTATTGAACCAGTTATATCCTGTAACCAGTGCTACAAGATCCTGTCCTCCAGACTCCAACGCCATAGAGACAGCCGGGACTCCATAATCATTATGATAGGTTGTCGCATCATCGGAAATCGTTCCGTAAGCATTCAATTTAGCAGCCATGGCATTTACTTCGGCCGTGACCAAATTAGGTCTGTCTTGATCGTTTCTTCTTTCTGATTGTCAGAAACATATTGACCTTCAGGATATTTATCCAAATCGCAAGATGCCAGCAGCAGGGCGGCTGTTGCGAACATCATATATTTGTTTGTTAATTTCATATTCAAAAACAATTTAACGGATTAGAAATTCAATGATATACCACCCGAAATTGTACGGATCGGCGAATAAACATTATCAGAAGCGACATAACCTTGACGCGGATCCAGCTTGCGGGCAGTCAACAATGCGACGTTATCTGCAACAAAGTACAAACGCACGCCTTCAATCTGTAATTTACGAGTCAGGTTTTTCGGCAGAGTATAGCCGAATGTTATATTTTGAAGGCTCAGATAATCAGAGCTTGTCAAAAAGCGATCGGACAACCGGTTTGTATATTTATCATTTACATTCATACGGGGAACATCCGTATTCTTGTTCTCGGAAGTCCATACATTCAGCATGTCTTTATGCAAAGCACTACCCGTAGCAGCCGGGCTCATCATTTCCTGATATGTGTAGTCTAAAATACGGCCACCTAGCTGATAGGCAAATGAGAGCGACAAGTCAAAACCGTATGCCGTAAAACTTGTACCGAATCCTCCATATACTTTAGGAAGGATATCTCCTGTCGCAAAACGGTTTTCTGTAGCAGTGGAATAAGAAGTCGTAACCGTGTTGCCCTCAGCATCCGGCTTCAACAAAGCCCACTGGCTTTCTCCCGTTTCAGGATTTACACCGGCATACTTCGGTAAATAAAGCTGAAACATTGATTCATCTTCGCGATAGATACGACCTGCATCAATCATCTGGCCATTCAGCTCAGGCGCCAGCTCCAACACTTTGTTTTTGAAATGAGTCAAATTCAAATTTACGCTCCATGAGAAATCTTTTGTTTCGATAATATTCGAATTCAAATCGATTTCAACACCACGTTCACCATAGAACCGACATTCCGGAAAACGGGAATATCCCATCGAAGCCGCAACCGGTTTGAAATAAAGCATATCCGTAGTCTTACGAGAGAAGTACTCTGCAGAACCACTCAGTTTGCCTCCCCAGAACGTAAAGTCAAAACCGGTATTAAAACTGTGAGAAGTTTCCCATGTGATATCTTTATTTCCTTTATAATATAGAGAAGTTGAGAAATCTCCATTACTGTTTGCCAAAGTAAACTGATCCTGATACGGATAGTAGTTGCGATACAAACCACCTTGATACATCAAATTGTCATTTCCCTGCAAACCGTAACTGATTTTAAACTTCAACATATTAATCCAACTTTGATTTTCCAGGAAAGCTTCTTTATTCAATAACCAACCTGCACCGACAGACCAAAAGTTACCCCAACGATTATCCGGATGGAAGCAAGAAGAAGCATCACGACGATAAGAAGCCGAACCGAAATATTTCCCATCATAATCATACTGAACGCGGAACAACCAACCTTCAGTCGCATAATCTTTTGAATAAGATGAGTTATACTGATTTGAAATACCATTATCCAATTCCGGGACATTCGGGTTATACAGTTTTTCACGCTGGCCATACAAATATTGGTATTTATAGTTATAATTTTCATGACCGGCTAAAACATCCAGATTGTGTACATCATCAAACGTTTATTGTATGTCAATAAATACTGCTGATTAACACTGAATGTACGTTGGGTTGAAACAGAAATCAAACCACCGACACCTGTCGTTTCCGAATATTGTCCATAGAACGGATTCACCATATCGGTATTCCGAACGTTATTGGCATCCACTCCAATATTCACCTTGGCCTTGATGCCACCCCAGATATCAACATCTGCAAACCATTTGCCGCTAACTACGTCTCCGGAATATTTCATCTTGTCCAACATATAGCTGGCCAACGGGTTAGCATTAGGGATAGTATTACGAGATCCATTCGTATCTTGTCCTTTCTTCCCATAATCATAACGTTGGAAGCCACGGTTATCAGTCATTATATTTCCCTGTGCATCACGGATATACATCGGATATATCGCCCCCATAATATTAGAGGCATAGAATATGTTCGCATTTGAAGTTCCGCCTTCTGTATCCTGCTCACGGCTATCATAGTGAGTAAATGAAACATTAGCACCCAACTTCAACCACGGTTTCACTTGATAATCCGCCTTCAAACGAGCTGAATAACGTTGAAAACCTGAATTAGGGACGATACCCTGATCATCCAGATAACCAGCAGACATATAATAGTTCATTTTGTCAGAAGCACCGCTAACGCTTAAATTATATTCCTGGCGAACATTATTTTCGAAAATTTCATCCGACCAATTATCCGGAATATAATAATAGGTTCCATCGGAATAACCAAGCGTAGCTTTCGGATTCAGTTTTCCATCCATACCGATCAACAGTTCTCCTGTCGGAACAGAATAGACTTGATATCCTAAATAAGTTCCGGAAAGCAAAGCTTGATTAGCATATGCATTGGCACCGGCCAGATCACCAGCTGCGGCATAACCTTTCAAGTCTGCATTATAAATAGAAGAATAATTCAATTCATAAAATTTAGCAGGGTCATTAATTGTTTCATAATTAGGTACTCCTCGTTTATTCACACCCCATTTTGCATCAAGACTGACACGAGCTTCGCCACTTTTACCTTTTTTAGTCGTAATCAAAATTACACCATTAGCACCACGGGCGCCATACAATGCATTAGAAGCAGCATCTTTCAATACAGTCATAGATTCGATATCAGAAGTGCTGATCGCCGAAATCTCACCGTCATAGGGGACACCGTCAACTACATATAAAGGTTTATTGCTGGCAGAAATAGATCCGATACCCCGAATCCGGACCTCTGCATCTTTACCCGGCTGTCCACTATTGCTCGTTGTCTGTACACCAGCAACCTGCCCACTCAAGCATTCGTAACGTTCGAAGTTTGACGAGAGGTGATTTTCTCGCTTTTAATTGTTGCAGCAGATCCTGTAAAAGCACTTTTCTTGGCAGTACCATAAGCGACAATCATCACTTCATCAAGCATTTGATTATCCCCCTCCAACACCACATTTACTTCGGCTTAACCCCAATTTCCTGGGCTTTCATACCCACAAAAGAAACTACCAGAGTCTTTGCAGAACTCAGTTAGCAGGTATAATATTGATTATCAATGTATTATTAATATATATTGATTAATCATCATCCATTTATAAAAGATGACGTTTTAAACACAGACTAAGTATATTTGTTTAATATACAACATATTAATACTTTTCGTGTAAATGATAGCCATATCCATAACACCTCCAAACAGTGCTGCAATTCTACCGGTTTCTTTCTTATTTTTTGATATAGATTAAACTATTTTACTGGAATCTGATATACATTTTAAGCCAGTATCGAAAGCGGGATATTGAATAGCAATAGTATTACTCAGCAATAGTAACAAAAAGAAAGTTCAAAAGAAAAGAGCCCGATATTATATCGAGCTCTTTACTAAATATATTTGATTCCTTTTAGATTGAATAAAAAATAAGTCTGTTTATTATTTGTGACTCATCTTTACATACCGATCTCCAAATGTCCCTGCACCACATATTGCACTAAATGCATTGATATTCAAGAAACCACCTTTAGGAGTAAACAAACCGGAAATATTTTGACTACCATTACATCTTCCATCCAAACGTCTCCGTAATCAGCATGGACAAAAATGACCTGTTTGGTTGGAATGGATACTTTTCCTGTCTTAGAATCGTATTTTGCGTTGATAGTCTTACCTCCATCCCAAAGGTTTGTAATTTTAATGTCGGTTGTACTGCCTGAAACGAATTCAATTGTCACTTCATAACTTTCACCTGCGCTATTATCTTCCGTATTATAATCTACAGCCGTATAACCCCCATTTAATTCGAAAATAGGAGCTGCCGGTGTTGTGATCGAAGTTACCTCACTAACTATCGTACCACCAATTGTATAAGCATAGCTACGAATATAATAGGTCGTGTTTTCCGTTAAATTATTGATGACACTACTGAATGTGCTTGCAACTTCACCAGCTTTATAAGAATTATAACTTGCAAAATCAGCAGAGGTGGACACCATAAACCCAGCCTCTAACACTCCCTCCGTTCCACTGATGTTTCCGTTTACAGAAATTTCCGAAAAAGTCAAAACGGCACTTTCCCCTAAGGAAGCTGTGATATTGCTGGCTTGCTCATATTCTGCATCAATATTTGATTTACTGTCCATCTCGTCATAACAACTTGTTACTCCAACAGCCAAAACGATACAAGAAATGAATGTTTTAAATATATTTTTCATTTTACTTTATCCTTTTAATTAATATCCTCAAGTTTATTATTATGGATTCTGATCTTCTGCGTTGATCAATTTATTTTCCTGAATTTCAGACAAAGGTATTTGATATATCCATCTGACATCATGTGCATCAACCTTAATGTCGTATCCAGCCAAATGATTATTGCCTTCATAAGAGCGATCAATACCTTTGTTCAGACGTTTCAAATCGTAGAAAGAGAAACCTTCTCCCCATAATTCGATACGACGTTGCAAATAAACATCTTCTACAGTTACAGTTGCTTTATTCCAACTCGGCTGACGTTTGTTCATCAATACTTTCAATACTTCAGCTGCTTTGGAACCTTGATTCAAATGAGCATAAGCTTCCGCTTCAATCAGAACCATCTCTGCTGCACGCATATACATATAGTTATCCGTCCAATCGTTTACATGCCCGAATTTAACGTTTGCGTATGGTAATTGCGCAGCTGCTGTCGGTTGATTTTTGTCTCCCTCTGGTCCGTTGAACCATTTTTTTCTACCATCTTCTTCTGGTATTTGGGAATATAATTTAGCATCAATCAGACGTGGAGCATATCCCATACCGGCATATCCAGGAGCGATATTTGAGATCATGGAGAAGAAAGAGGCATAAGTTGTCTGGGTTTCAGTAGTATGAGCAAATCCCCACATCCATTCAACATTGTTTACTGTAACAAAACCATCATATAATCCAGAAGAACTTGAATCCATGATTGTATAGTTTGCACGGGCCTTGGCAGTCAGCAGCAGCAGCCTTTTCCCATTGCTGGCTTAACAGATAGTAACGCGCTAAGAATCCATTTGCAACACTGGCATCAATATAGTTTTTGGAAGGACGCTCGTATCCAGATTCCAGATTTTCAACCGCTTTCAATAAATCAGCTTCAATCTGAGCAAACACTACACCAACAGTATTACGGCCTTTTGCCGAAGCTATTTCTTCTTCCGTTTTACCATCCGCATCCACATATATCAAAGGAACGCCCGGTGCATCTGTATTAATATTACCACTCTTATCTATTGTAAATTGATACAATTGGATCAAATGCATATAAGAAAGCCCCCGAATAGCATAAGCCTGTCCTAACAAACCTTTCTGTGAAATTGTTTCACCCCCTTCCGGATATAACTGATAATTTCATTCGCTTTTGCAATCATCGTATAAAAATTAACCCAGTGACATTTCGTACGTCTATAGGCCTCCATTCGATTGTCCAATTGATAGTCAAAATTAAACCAGTGGGAAGCTGCCATACAGATGTCTTGCCCCATCATGTCTGTTGCATGAAGCGAGCCATATAACCGAAATCGTCATGCGAAGTGCTGGTTTGACCAGCTGTAACCATCCATGACCACATACCGTTCAAAAACACGTCCGGATTTTTGCCAGCCGCTTCACCAGCCGCTTCTTCATCCAGATATTCCGTATAGTCTGTATCTAAGAATGAATCGCTACAAGCAGTCAGTCCAGCCAATGCGATCATACTTGCTGCTATATATTTTTTGAATTTCATATTTTATCTGTTTTTATTGTTCGTTTTAACTTAAAATGTCAGATTTAAACCGATGGAGTAGGTACTTAACGCTGAATAAGCGAAGTTCGTTTCACCAGTGAAGTACAGGCGTGGATCCAAACCTTTGCGTTTCGAAAGCAACCATATATTATCGCCAGTCAAGTATACGCGCAATTTTTCAATACCTGCCTTTTGCATAATATTTTTCGGTATTGTATAACCTAATGTAAGGTTACGCAGACTGAAATAAGAAGCCTTTGTCAAGAAGAAGTCCACATAGTTACCGTTTGCAATATTTTGGTCGGTAACTTGATAACCCAAAGCCGGAATATTTGTATCCGTATGAGTCGGAGTCCAACGATTGAACATATCTTTATGGAAATTAGTACCGGCATCACCTTGGTTCATCAAACTTGAATAGGAACTGTCGTATACATAACCACCTAACTGGAATGCTGTCTGTATTGTCAAGTCAAATCCGTATGCTTCAAATGTTGTAGCAAGACCTCCTACGAAGTTGGGTATAGAACTTTTTCCGCTTTGACGTCTCGTCGCATCTTCGATTGCTGTTACTTTCTGAATTTCACCGGTTTCGTTTCCATTCTCATCCGTCACATATTTATTATACAACGGAGCTCCGGTTGCTTGATCTACACCGGCATATTCATATGTATAGAAGTCGTATAATGAACCGCCGATCTTTCTCCAATACAAGCCAGCCTGGTAACCGCCTGGGAATTCGTCCTCTGGTTTGGATGCAGGAAGGCGAGTCAACTTATTTTTATAAGTTGTACCATTTAAAGACACATCCCACTTAAAATTCTTGTTGTTGATAATATTAGCATTGATATCGAATTCAAAACCAGTATTTTTCATATCCATCTCATTACGATAGATGAATGTCGGACTACCTTCGGACGTTGCCAACGGACTTGCATAAAGCATGTCTTTCGTTTCCTTGATAAAAAAGTCTGCATTCACGTCGATACGATCCCACAAGCCTAATTCCACACCTAAGTTGAAATTGTTACTTTTTTCCCACGTCAAGTCAGGATTTCCACGCAATTTCTTTGTGAATGCGGCTTCTCCATCTACACGTTCTACGCTATATAGGTCAGAATAAGCTTTCCAGATCGTATATCCATAAGAGTCAAGTATATTATCATTACCTTGCGTACCGAAACTGGCTTTCAGTTTCAGATTGTCAACCACATCAATATCTTTCAAGAAACTTTCCTCCTTGATTCTCCATGAGCCACCTACAGCCCAGAAAGTCCCCCAACGATTGTCTTTATGGAATTTGGAAGAACCATCACGACGAAGACTTGCCGTCAAATAATATTTATTGGCATAGTTATATTCCGCTTTTCCAAAATAACCCTCCAATGCATATTCTGCCGAATAGCTGCTCAACCCTTGGTATTGTGCAGCATTGCTAAATTCAGGATTTGTCGGATCAGCAAAGTTAGTCATATGCCCATACATATAATCGTATTTGTCATTCTTTGTTTCATGTCCTAACAAAACTGTTATATTATGATCATTGAAAGCACGTGTCCAATTCAACAATTGTTGATGTTCAAAGCACCACGACGTGTACTGTATTTATAACCTCGTCCGCCTACGGAAGCAGCATCACCACCGATCGGAGTAGAGAAATCCGTCTGGTTCGTGTTAAATACATCATAAGCAATATTTAAAGTGAATTTAAAATCATTCAAGAAGTTTGCTTCCAAATATCCGCGAGAACTCAAGTTGTCTTTCAAAACTTTCCGGATATTTTCTTTTGCCACGGCCAATGGGTTTTGTTCGGAAGCATAAGGACGGTTATATTCCGTACCAAAGTCATAACGAACATTTCCTTTTTCGTCATACATCAACTGACCATCTGTATCATATAAATAAATCGGATAGATCGGAGCTATGTTCTGTGAAAACATGAAAAGATTAGAGTAGTTACTGTTTGTATCACCAAAAGTACTCTGTATCGTATTAGCATATGCAATGTTACCACCGACTTTTACATACTTGCCAATTTTCTGATCCACTTTAACACGGGCAGAAATACGTTCGAACTCTGATCCTACAACATAACCTTCATCGGACAGATAGCCTAAAGAAGCATAAGCTTGTGTATTTTCCGTACCACCAGCGATATTGATGTTATATTCTTGACGGCTACCGTTTTCAAATGGATCTTTTGACCAATCGTCACTCCATTTATAAGATGTTGCAGATGGATTCAACTTGCCGGTTAATGGGTTGATCAAGCATTATCTGCCACACCTGCAAATTTGTTATATTTCAAATTTCCTGAAATCAAGTTTTGAGCAGCGTATTGACTTGCCCCGGCATAACCCATTGAAGAAATCAAGCTATTACGATAAGATTCGTACATCATTTCGTAATACTCCCCAGCATCTGTAATTACATCATACGGTTTCACACCGCGTGCATTAAAACCATAACGGGCTTCGAAATTAATTTTTGCTTTACCTGATTTGCTTCCTTTTGTTGTAACTATGATCACACCGTTGGAACCACGCGCACCATACATAGAGTTAGCTGCTGCATCTTTCAAGACTGTCAACGATTCGATATCTTGGGTCGAGATGGAATTCAGCGATCCCTCATATGGAACACCGTCCACAACAATCAATGGTTCTTGCTACTGGAGATAGAGCCGATACCACGAATACGAATGCTGGCACTTGACCCCGGAGTTCCAGAAGAAGATGTTGTTTGTACACCCGCGATAGAACCTTCCAAAGATTTCGAAATATCCGACACTTGCATTTTTTGAATCTTTTCACCTCTCACCGTAGAAGCAGCACCAGTAAATGAAGATTTTTTGGTAGTACCGTAAGCAACAACCATTACTTCATCAAGAACCTGGTTGTCAGATTCTAATAAAATATTCAAATTGGATTTTACTCCAACCTCCTGAGACTTCATCCCCACGAAGGAAATAACCAGAGTCTTTGCAGAACTCAGTTGATGGTTATATTATTGATTATCAAAGTATTATTTGATTTATCTTTTAAATCATCATTCTCCTATAAAAGATAACATTCTAAATATATAGCAAACTGATTTATTTGATTAACAATGTGTTAAAATGTTTAGTGAAGTAGCAACCACATCCTTAACAGTTCTAAACTGTGCTGTAGTTCTACCTGTTTCCTCCTGATTTCTTGATGTAGATTAAACTATCTTGCAGGATTCTGATACACATTTTTAAGCCAATATTCAAAAGCCGGATCTTGGATTTCTATCGTATTGCCAGGCAATATATCGATCAAATCTTTTTCAAGTGTCGCTTTTTTCAAGTTTGATATTTGCTGAAGTTCCCAATTGATAGTGCTTCAAAATGTCTTTAGATGAGAAATTAACCACTCCATCGGCGACAGCTATCAAAAAGTTAATTTGACGGGAAGTCAAAGAATCTATTATATTGGTAAACAACAGGCTCAATTGACCGATCAAACTGTTGAACGCCTCATTGACAATAGCTTCCGAACACTCTTTTGATGTACGCAACCAAGTTTGCTGACTTAATTGCTGAGTATAATACGGATGGTTTTTCATTTTATCGGCAATCATACCAGATAATTCATCCGATATTTGCTTTCCGGTATCAGCAAACCGTTGGGAAATAAATGCAACCCAGTCTTTTCGTTCTATTTTTTGTAAGAATAAGATATCGCCAAATTTGTAAAAAGGCATACTGTAGTCATTGAAAATACTCAGTAACATATGACGTTTACTCCCATACAGGCAATAGCAAACAGATGTATGTGTCTGCCAATGAGCACGAAGTTTACGTTGAAAAGCAAGCGAATCTTCATATTCGTTGATATTTTGGAATTCATCAATGCAGACAATGATCTTTTTACCTTTATCTTTAGCGATCTGTTGTGGCAAATCTAATATCTCATCATAAGACAACCGATTATCTTTAAAACCGATACCAAAAGATAATTCATAGCTCTGACTGCCTTCGGAAAGAGAAACAGTAGGTGCCATTCGGCTCAAATATTTTTTTACTCCTGCTACAAATTCCTCCCAAGCAGAGGTAGATACCCGCATTAAAGCATTAGCATAGGCCGTATAAAATTGTTCTTCCGTTCTACAATTAAAAATATCGACTTGACAGACCAGTGTATTCTTGTTCTCTTCTGACAAAAGTTTGGCACACTTATTTACCAAAGATGTTTTACCCCAGCGACGTGGAGATATAATAACGGTATTAATGAGATTCTTGAAGTTTTGTGTCGCCGTTTTTGATTCTTCAAAATGAAATCGTATAGCGGAACCTGCAATGTATTCACGGCTGATGTAAAGCGGATTTCCATCAGGAGCTTCCATATAGGAATCCAGGATCAGCACGGGATCGCCGGAAGACAGACGCAAA
>ENA-OQCS01000679-OQCS01000679.1-human-gut-metagenome-genome-assembly--contig:-NODE-679-length-18983-cov-3.827270_pt1 | contig 18983 bp, 22 predicted proteins | sample MGYA00242757_ERZ504575 | MGnify/ENA primary metagenome ERZ504575 (study PRJEB26092, sample SAMD00036297) | human gut metagenome | host: Homo sapiens | study: EMG produced TPA metagenomics assembly of... | reverse complement strand
AGTTTTGCTTGTTTTCTTTTTGCAACACTAAGATAAGTGAAAATTCTGACATGGCAAAATCCTGGGCAACTTTTTGTTGCTCAGGAACTTATAAATAAAGTTAAATTATAGTGTTGCGGAATTAAGGGTAATCTTATGCTTGATACAGAGTTGAGTTGAGCTATACGAAGGAGAATGGAGATGCGTAGGCGTTCCCTTACCAGAATTGTCATCATTCCCTTCTGTGTTTTCACCTGCAGTTGATGACGTGACCGTCGTAACAGCAGGAGCGTTGGCAGCAGCCATCGTCTTGACACGTCCCTCAATAACTTCCACTGCGCCCATCGGCATATAGAATCCAGAAAACTTATTCAGCATATCACGCAAATTGTCGATAGAACTGCCACGACTCTCGATGGTCAATTCACCCAACAGCGTTTCTATCTGCGCACGTTGCTCTTCCTTCAACTTCTCCATTTCGGGATTCGCCAATATAGCCACACGTTTTTTGTTAAGCTGTTCGTTGCTCTGTGTCTGGAATTCAAGACAAGCCTGCTGCAGATAAGCATCAAGCTGTGAACTGAGCTCGGTGATGTCCGACACGATGTTAGGCAAATCAGGATTAGCCACATAGCTATTATACACCTGTCGCACCTCATTCACCTGCTTGCGGAATCCATCAAGGATACCATTCGGAGCCAAATTATCAGCCTCGTCCATCAGTTTTTCCATGTGAAGGAAACGGTCCAGGAAGCCAGCTTGTTCGTTACATTTGACGAGTTCCATCGCATAACGGAACGCCTTCTCGCATTCCTTGTCCTTACCCAGCAAATAGCAGCTTCTCCGCCCTCACTATCCAAGATACGATTGCCATAGACAATTGCCTTGTTCAGCTGATGCAATCCTGCCAAATGCAGATGTTCGAAGTTAGGCACCAACTTATTCCACTTAGTCATCAGATACTTGATACGCTTGTTGGCAGCCTGCGCAATCTGATCCTTGACAGGAGCTGTGCGTGGAGCCCCCAATACGCCCATCAGTATCTTTGCCGCATTCAGCAGTTCAGGAACCGTTAAAGTTCCATCTGTATTGAGAGAAATACTTATCTTTCCAAAAGCATTGTTATTGCCCATGGCAGCCACTGCCGACTCACCAAACACGGTGATGTCCTTGCCCGACACACGAAGCTGTATGCTTCCAGCCTTCAGCATCAGGCAACCAGATAGCGGATGGTATCCTTTGCCCAGCCATACGGAATGCTTTCGAAATGGGTCATCAGTTCCTGTCCCGTAGCCTCGGAACGAGACGCCACAAAATCCTTTATCTCCATCAAAGCCGGATGAGCAGCATCTATCGTTCCGTCATTTTTCTTGATGATCTTGAACGGATTGAGCGAATCGGGGATGGTGGTAACATCACCAAACGAAGCAAGCTTGTTCACGCAATCGCTCTTCATATTGGCAGAAGCCAACGGATATTTCTCAAACACCTTTTCGGCAATGCCCTTCAAGGCAACCGTCTTGTAGGTATCGGCATTCACCTGCTGTGGAGAGCCGCGGAAGATGATTTCGCTGTTGGCCTGCGCCTCTCGGAGCGCACGGAGCAACTGCAGTTTCTTCTCCCCTGCCATATCACCCTGTGCACGGAGATAAGCCTGTATCTCCTTGTTGGTCTCGTTCTGATGGCGGTTGCGGATGTTCTGGCATTTCACAATCTCCTGCAGCAGAGCCTCCTTGTCTTTATTAAGCGTACAGAGCCAATAGAGGGTACGCATATTTTCCTGTCGGGTACTCTCAGTAAGCAACTGCTGGCGAGTCTCCTCAAAATGCGCACCATTGACAAAACGCACGTTCATCTTCAAACTTGTTGTGTTATAGATGGTGTAAGGACGGTTGCGTTCTGTCAGTTCCACACCTGCGGTGATTGTCTTGCTCGCATACACATTCACGGCAGGAGCAGGAGTCAGCAAGTCTTTCAGCATATCCTGCATCACCTCGGCTTTCTCTACTTCACGAGGCACAATCTTACCACGTTCCTCACGGATACCCAAGATGGCATTGGTCATAAACTGGTATTTGCCTTCCACCTCCTGCAAGGTAAGCTCGTTGGAACCCGAAATCTCGTCAATAATCTCACGCACACGGTTGCGGTCGAGTGTTTCGCTCACCTTGTTGTTCAACAACGCACAGATATTGTCGAAAGACAGATTGAAGTCGTCAAGCAACTGCATCACGGCGATGGTCTTACAGATGCGCACAGCCAGTTCGTTGCCAGTGTACATACGTACTGCCTTATCTGCAGCCAGGACGATTTCCTTGGCTGAGTTCTTCTGCATATCAGATGACAACACATCATAGAAGTATTCTGGACCCGCCAGCTGTCCGATGGTAGCATCAGCCAAGTGATTGTCCACCAAGATGTCTCGTATCAATCGGATAACCGAACGGAGACCAACACCACCCGTGCGGCTTGCCAGCTTCTGCAAGAGCGAAAGCAGGATATCAATATGCACCGGGAGGAACGGATAGAGGTCGGCAAACGACTGCTCTGTAAGAACCTGGTTATAGATGCTACGCTGCTGCACAGCCAATGGTATTATTCTTCAAGATGCCTTCGTTTTGATTGAAGAGCTTAACCAGGAATTCCTTGCCCTCCTGCGACTTGCCCAACAGACGCTTGGTGATAATTTCCTTGATGTCGTTAGCCTCAATATCCACCTTGATAGGGAAACGGTCGTTCAAACGGAATAACTCATTGGAATTGAGTTGCGCCTGACGATTGTCCTCCGTAAGAGTCTGCTGTGCTGTAGCAATCACCCACACATTTCCACGGAACTCATCCTTGAAAATCTGCATCATGCCCTGCACATTCAGGATCAGCTCTACATTGGAAGCCACATACTGTCCTACCTCATCCAAGACAAAGATTACCTTATCCTTTCCCGTTTTTTCCTTGATCAGCTGATAAAGACGCTTGAAACGTTCCTTCTCGTTCAAGGCGCTATTCATCTTGATGTTCTTGAAGCTGGCGCTATCAGGGAAATAGGCAGGCAAGAGTCTTGGCGCAAGACTTGCCGCAATCATATTCGCAGCCAAGTCGTTGCACTGTTCCACTTCCCAGTCCTTGTGCTTCTCTTCCTTCACGATGCGGCAGAATTCCTCATATTTCCCCTCGCTGTGAAGCATATCGACGAAGCACATCACCTTCTGGTCGGTACACTTGGTGATGTTCAACTGTTTCAAAGTCTCATAATATACTATATCACTGACCGTTGAAATATTGCCGGCAACCGACTGAGTACTGAGGTCAATCATCACAACCAACGGATTATGGCGATTGATGATGGCATGGTGCAAGGCTGTGATAGTTGTATCATGAATGCGACTCAACAACTTATCACCAAAAGTAACGCCATCAATCATCAGGCTCTTATCAAACGACAAGCCAGATATTTGGCAAAGGAACTCTTACCAGAACCATAGAAGCCAGAGACCCAGATACCAATTTCCTTGCTTGAATTGTCGAAAGCCGACTGCAAATCGAGAAGCACGTCCTCATAGTTCTTGTGCAGTTTGTCCGTAACGACATACTCCCGAATTTCATGGTCCAAATCTTCCGTGGTATTGGCACCAAAGGTGACAACACTCTCTATCTTACGGTTGAGCTGTTTGGAAGGGTCGAATAATTCTTGTATCTTATGCATAACTGATTATCTTTAGAAGTTAATGGAACGGTAATTTCCATCCTGGTTATAAATGCCGAGGAAAGAACGGGCAGTGCCTTGCGTTTCTCCCGGATAAAGCACCAACATTGGAATCTGAATCTGGTTGTAGATATTGTTCTCTACAGCGCCAATCATATAGAAAGGATGAAGCATCTCCACATCCCGGATAACCAAGAGCGGATTTTCTTCTTCAGCCAACAGTTGGTCCTGCTTCTCCAACAGAGCTTTCTCTATATACCTGTCGTTCACAATGGCCTGTTTGATGCTATTATAGAGTTCTGGCTCTTCCACATCGGGGTCGGTCCAAATATCCAGATAGTCATTCGTATTGATAAACCTATCAATGACTAGCCCCATAGAAAACTCATGGGCATGAAATCCCATGTATTCCGCCTTTGGTTTCAGAAACGAGTCAATCAATCCTCTAACCACGAAGGCATCCTCGGGCTGATATACCATATACACAATAGGGCTGTAGCCAGTAGGCGACAACTTGCTTGGCGACTTCAGGTAATCCAAAGCCTTTTCTATCTTATTCTCATAATGTAGCATCAATAAATTCCTCCATTGTTTGATAGTTCCACGAAATGGTAAGCAATTCGCCCGAGCACTGGGCGATATAGCCACCCTTGATATTCATATCCATGATGCGATCCCGCAAAGTGTATTTGTCCAACCCAAATAACAGCCAATCCTCATGATTCCAAATTGCCATATCTGAAAGACCAGCGAAATGAAGTTCATGCATTAAGTAGAGCAATACAAAATTAGAGATTTCATAAGGTAAGATATCTCCATTGCGAGCCACAAAACCAAAATCCACCAACACAGCCTTTATATAAGAAGCCTGTCGTTTTTGTATGCTTTCTCCCCACTTCGCCTTTCCTTCATCTACAATGCCCTTAATAAACATAGTGATTCGATCACGTTCCAACTTTTGTGTCTGATTCACACGCAAGACATTCAATTCATTCACTATAAAATCATACATAACGGCATTCTCTCTTGCACAGTAAAGCATCAATAACTGTTTAAACTGAGATAACAGCAAACCTTTTTTTCGGATGGCACCCAACCACAACATTACATGAGGTTCATGCTTCATGAAGCGAGGATAGAATACCAATTTGACGATGTCCATGCTACGCATGTCAGAACATCTACTAAGCAAGTTTTGCTCATGTACACATTGGGCGAGAGATTCCCTTGTCGTATGCTCATCACATACGGACAACAACGTAAGTGTTTCCTCTATCAGTCCACACCCCTTCGCCAATGCAATCGTATATTTCGTATTCCTTGTCATTGCATATATGGGAATGATTTGACATTCTCCTGAAACGAATATCTATAATGAGAGGCACACAGACGCAAGAGATTGTCGATTTCATCTTGCCGATAAGCTCCAATAGGAACAGTTGTAAAGCAATGGTCTGTCGCAATAGTATCCATACTCTGCAGATAAACATCCGCATCGTCACCAAGACTTGCAACATCCATTTTTTCTTTTTTCAGATAGTCCATTATCATCCTTTCTATCTGTGCCGGTAGCTTAAAGAGATAAAAGACGCCACCCAAGAACATGCCGTGAGCTTTGCGCATCAGTTCCATCACTAGATTATAATAGGCGATATTACCAGATTTTGGGAAAATGTAATTCATCATCTCAGATGCGCCACTTTGATCTACGCCTTCCCAAAATCCAGCTTTTACGCCAGCCTTATATACAGCCATGCGCATTTTGATTATATCATAGATATTCTGTTCTGTCATGCTAGTATTTTTTGATTATAAACGCAAATATAAGAATTATATCTGAAATAGCACCATTTTACCTGCATTTTATATGAAAGTTTAACGTTAGTGGAATCTAATGGAGAAGATGAGCCACGGTCGTACAACCAAAAGGTGTATAGTCGTACAGCTAAGAGGTATATAGTTGTACGATTAGAAGGTGTTCCCACTAGGCTCAACAGGTCTGTTGACAGCAGTCGGCAGGCATACGCTTGCACCCCAAAAAATACTTACTTGTACTCTAATATTTATGTACTTGTACTCAGAAAGAAGAATTGTGCCTAACAAAGGTTTCTTCTCGTTTCCTTAAGGGAAATTATTTTTTTCCTTAAGGGAAAATATTTTTTTCCTTAAGGATATTTATTTTTTTCCTTAAGGAAACAGTTTCATAGGGTTCTGACAAAAAATGGGTGCATTCCGCTTTTTGACGAGATGCACCCATCTATATTTTTTAATGTATATAATACCAGGATTATTCTACATCATTGTTATGATCCAAAGAATCGTTGAAATCCTTAGGAGCCTGCTCCTCGTTACGATGCTCGTAACGACGTGGCTGACGAGCTGGACGCTCACCACGACCCTCATGACGATCATCACGACGACCACGACGCTCACCGCGCTCTGGACGTGGACGACGCTCACGCTCCACGTAACCCTCAGGTTTCTCCATCAACACACGGTGAGAGAGTTTGTACTTGCCAGTCTTAGGATCAATCTCCATCAACTTCACCTTGATCTTGTCGCCTTCCTTGATGCCAGCCTCTTCAACTGTCTCAAGACGCTTCCAATCGATCTCAGAGATGTGGAGCAAACCATCCTTACCTGGGAGAATCTCCACGAAGCAACCGTAAGGCATGATAGAACGAACAGTACCTCGTAAACCTCACCAACCTCAGGAACAGCTACGATAGCCTTGATCTTAGCCAAAGCAGCATCGATAGAATCCTTGTTAGGAGCAGATACCTGTACGTGACCCTTACCATCAGTCTCCTCGATAGTGATAGTAGCACCAGTATCCTCCTGCATCTGCTGGATAATCTTACCACCAGGGCCGATGACAGCACCGATGAACTCCTTAGGAATATCGAATGCTACGATACGTGGAACCTGAGGCTTCATCTCAGCACGTGGCTCAGAGATAGTCTCCATCATGCAGTTGAGGATGTGCTCACGACCAGCCTTAGCCTGCATCAAAGCCTCCTCGAGAATCTCGAAGCTCAAACCGTCGCACTTGATATCCATCTGTGTAGCGGTCAAACCATCGCGGGTACCTGTGGTCTTGAAGTCCATATCACCCAAGTGGTCCTCATCACCGAGGATATCACTGAGGATAGCGTACTTGTCCTCACCTGGGTTCTTGATAAGACCCATCGCGATACCAGAAACTGGCTTCTTCATAGGAACACCTGCATCCATCAGGCGAGAGTACCGGCACAAACAGTAGCCATAGAAGAAGAACCGTTAGACTCCAGGATCTGACTTACCAAACGAACAGTATAAGGGAAGTCAGCAGGAATCTGACCCTTCAAACCACGCCATGCCAAGTGACCGTGACCAATCTCACGACGGCCTACGCCGCGCTGAGCCTTAGCCTCACCTGTAGAGAATGGAGGGAAGTTATAGTGAAGGAGGAAGCGCTGGTAGCTCTTCTCGAGCACACCGTCGATAAGCTTCTCATCCATCTTTGTACCAAGAGTACATGTAGAGAGAGACATAGTCTCACCACGCTGGAAGATAGCGCTTCCGTGAGGCATTGGGAGTGGAGACACCTCGCACCAGATAGGGCGGATATCTGTAGTAGCACGACCATCAAGACGCAAGCCCTCATCGAGGATGCAACGACGCATAGCATCGCGCATTACGTCATCATAGTAGCGGGTAGCCTCAGCGTGCTTCTCCTCCAAGTCTTCCTCAGAGAGATCGGTATGAGCTGCGTCATACTTCTCAAGGAAGTCTGCCAAAACCTTGTCGAAAGCATCCTGACGAGCATGCTTCTCCAAAGCCTGGTGGTTGATATCATAAGCAGGCTTGTAAAGCTCAGACTTGATCTGCTCACGGAGTTCCTCGTCGTTGATCTCATGATCATACTCACGCTTCACGTCAGTACCTTCTCCTTAGCCAACTCATACTGGAGTTCGCACATAGGCTTGATAGCCTCGGCAGCAGCCTTGAGGGCGCCGATCAGATCCTGCTCAGCAACTTCCTTCATCTCACCTTCCACCATCATGATGTTCTCCTTGGTAGCACCAACCATGATATCCATGTCAGCCTCTTCCATCTGCTGGAATGTAGGGTTAACAACATACTCACCATTGATACGAGCTACACGGACCTCAGAGATGTAGTGCTCGAAAGGAATATCTGAACAAGCCATGGCAGCTGAAGCAGCGAAACCTGCAAGGGCATCTGGCTGGTCAACACCATCGGCTGAGAGCAACATTACCTGTACGTAAACTTCTGCATGGTAGTTAGAAGGGAAAAGTGGACGCAAAGCACGGTCCACAAGGCGAGAGGTAAGGATCTCCTCGTCGCTAGCCTTGCCTTCGCGCTTGGTGAAACCACCAGGGAAACGGCCAGCAGCACTGTACTGCTCACGGTAATCTACTTGCAAAGGCATGAAATCTGTACCCGGAACTGCATCCTTTGCTGCACAAACAGTTGCGAGAAGCACTGTGTTACCCATGCGGAGAACCGCAGCACCATCAGCCTGTTTTGCAACTTTTCCGGTCTCAATTGTGATGGTTCTTCCATCAGGCAACTGAACACTTTTTGTAATTACGTTCATCTAATTATTAAAACTTATTGTTTTGTCTAACATCTAATATCTAAAACGGTGCAAAGATACCTCTTTAATAATTAATAAACGAATATTTGGGCAACTATTTTCTACTTTTTTAATAATTTTATCTATCTAAGGTGCATTATTCCCGATTTTATTACTACCTTTGCAGTCGATAATTTCGCAAAATACTAAAATTCATGAAGATATCTAGAATCTATTCAGCGGCAGTGATTATGGTAGCTGCGCTGGCTCTCACTTCTTGTAACAACAAGAATTTCATATCAACGGTAATATTACGAGGCTCAGGACTCTATGCTCTACCTGGAGAACCTCAGCCTGAATGGTCCGGTGAAGATTGACTCGGTGAAACTGGGTGAAGATGGATCCTTCGCTTTCGAAGAGAATGCGATGGACAGCATCACTCCAGAATTCTACCGTCTCCGCATTGCCAACCAGAGCATCAACCTCAGTATCGACTCAACCGAGACCGTCAACGTGAAGGCAGCTTATCCTCAGATGAGCTACAAGTACGAGGTGGAAGGCTCAGAGAACTGCAGCAAGATCAAGGAACTTTCGCTCAAGCAGATGACTCTGCAGAGCAACATCAATGGCATCATCAAGAGCCTAACATCGGGTAGATTCCATGGATGTCATCGTGGCTCGCATGCTGGCTGCATACAAGCAGGATGTAAAGACCAACTACATTTTCAAGGAGCCGATGAAGGCTTCCTCTTACTATGCACTCTTCCAGACTATCCAGTTGGGCAACACCAACTCACTCATCTTCAACCCTCGCAACAACAAGGATGACGTGAAAGTATTCGCTGCCGTAGCTACAAGCTGGGATACTTACTATCCAGGCGCAGAGCGTGGCAAGAACCTGCACAACATCGCCATCGAGGGCATGAAGGATATCCGTATCATTGACAGGCAGCGTGCACAGCAGCAGATTGAGGCAAGCAAGGTGAGCGTAAACGGATGCATAGAAATTGCCCTGCAGGACAACAAGGGACAGGTTCGCCGCCTCTCTGACCTCACCGGCAAGGTGGTATTGCTCGATTTCCATATCTTCGCCAGCAACGAGAGCACCAAGCGCATCATGATGCTCCGTGAGCTATACAACAAGTATCATGCTGCCGGACTGGAAATCTATCAGGTTTCCGTAGATCCAGATGAGCACTTCTGGAAAACATCTACCGCTGCCCTTCCATGGATCTGCGTACGTGAAGAGAACGGCATCCAGGGAACAAGTCTCCAGCTCTATAACGTGCAGAGCATACCTACCTTCTTCCTCATCGACAGAAGCAATACTCTGAGAGCCCGCGACATACAGATCAAGGACATTGATGCAGCCATCAAGAACCTTCTTTAATACGAGCTTTCATACAACAGATAAGTCGAAGTCTGGACTTTTCTCCAGTCTTCCGGCTCCTATTATCCAATACGAGCTACAATAGATTAACAGCAACTATAAATTTTAAGCACTAAAAAATGAACAAGAAACTTTTAGCTTTCGCAGCATTGGCTCTCGTAACAGCAGGAGCAAACGCTAAAGTAAAGTTGCCACACATCCTGGGTGACAACATGATTATCCAACAAGATTCAGAAGCCAACCTCTGGGGTTGGGACAAGCCTGGTACTCTGGTAGAGGTAAGCACCTCATGGTCGCAGCAGAAATATTCTGCAAAGACCGGAAAGGATGGCAAGTGGGCTGTCAAGGTACAGACTCCAAAAGCTAGCTACACTCCACTCTCCATTACCTTCGATGATGGCGAAAAGACTACCCTCAATAATATATTGGCCGGTGAAGTATGGGTCTGCGCCGGACAGAGCAATATGGAGATGCCGGTGAAAGGTTTCGGCAACTGCCCTGTAAAAGGCTACAACAAGGCTGTATTGGAAGCCAACCGATATAAAGGTGTACACTACGTGAAGATTCCTAGCGTGATGAGCAGCAAGCCACTCGATGACGCCAACTGCGAATGGAAGGAGATTAATCCGGAAACCGTGGGCGATGCATCTGCACCGGATATTTCTTTGCCCAGGTAGTAAACAAGGCTCTCGATGTGCCTGTAGGTCTAGTTATGGCAAACAAGGCGGAAGCGAGTAGAAAGCTGGCTCGATCGTGACTATCTGAAAAAGAACACGAAAGAAGACCTCGACTCCCTCAAGATGACGAAGAATCCTAAGTTCAAGTGGGACTTCCTCTACCCTCTTCTCTGGGGCAACGGAACCTTCCATCCTATCCTCAACTATAGCGTGAAGGGAATCCTCTTCTATCAAGGCTGTTCCAACGTGGGCGACCCGGCAGGTCAATACACACAGCGTCTTGCCGACCTCGTAGCCCAGTGGCGTAGAGACTTCAAGCAGGGCGAACTGCCATTCTATTTCGTGCAGATTGCACCTTATCATAATGGCGATGTGAATGGTGATGCAGGTCCAAGACTTCGCGAGCAGCAGTTTAATGCAGCAAGATCATCCCGAACAGTGGCATCGTCTGCACAGAAGATCTGGTTTATCCATACGAGGTAGAGCAGATTCACCCATGCCAGAAGCAGCCTGTAGGTGAGCGTCTGGCTCTTCAGGCACTCAGCAAGACCTACGGTATGAAGGGACTCTTCTGCGAGAGTATGACTTTCAAGGAGATGAAGATTGTTGGCGACACTGTGAAGGTTCACTTCGACAACACCTACGGAGCCTATAACCGCTTTGAAGGCATCAAGGGCTTTGAGGTAGCCGGCGAAGACAAGGTGTTCCATCCTGCCACAGCCAAGCATTTCTGGCAGGAAGGCAACGACGGATGGAACGAGTGCATCGTCGTAACCAGCCCTGAAGTCAAGAAGCCGGTAGCTCTGCGCTACTGCTTCCGCAACTTCCAGCTCGGCAACATGGCGAATGCAGGCGGTCTGCCTCTCTTCCCATTCCGAACAGACAATTGGTAATTAATAACATAGCGGTCGATCTTTGTGAAATCCAAAGACCGACCGCTCTTTAACATATATATTATGAGTCACGTTTTAGACAAATTCAAGTTTTGCCCTGTTTGCGGTTCTCAACATTTCGAGATCAACAACTTCAAAAGTAAAAAATGCAAGGACTGCGGATTCACCTATTACCTGAATCCCAGCAGCGCCACAGTAGCCTTCATTCTCAACGAGAAAGAAGAACTTCTGGTGGTTCGCAGAAAAAACGAGCCAGCCAAAGGCACCCTCGACTTGCCGGGCGGATTCGTAGATATGGATGAAACCGGTGAAGAAGGCGTGGCTAGAGAAGTAAAGGAAGAAACGGGTCTGGAAGTAATCGGGGTGAACTATCAGTTCAGCATCCCTAACCTCTATCTCTATTCCGACTTCCTGGTTCATACCCTGGATATGTTCTATGTGGTAAAGGTGAAAGATCTCTCTCATGTGGAGGCGATGGACGATGCCGAGGAGTCATACTGGATTTCTCTCAGCAACCTCCATCCCGAAGAGTTCGGATTAGGATCAATAAGACAGGGAGTGGTCAAATTTCTTGCAAAACACAAGACGAAAGAATGAAAATACGCTCCAAAACATTTAAAAAACCAAAAAAATCACTATATAATAAGGTATAAGCAAAAAGTTTATTTACTTTTGCAGACCAAAAGAAATTGTGTAGAAGCGTATGCAAGAAAATTTAGTAATCGTCGAGAGCCCTGCAAAGGCCAAGAAAATCGAAGAGTTTTTAGGTAAAGACTTCAAGGTGATGTCTTCTTACGGTCATATCCGTGACCTCAAGAAGAAGGAACTCAGTATAGACGAGAAGACCATGGAACCTTGTTATGAGATTCCAGAGGAAAAGAAAAAGCTCGTCACAGAATTGAAATCAACAGCGAAGCAAGCTAAGAAGATTTGGTTAGCATCCGATGAGGACCGCGAGGGAGAGGCCATCAGCTGGCACCTTTGCGAAGTACTCGGACTGGATGAAGCGAAGACAAGCCGTATTGTCTTCCATGAAATTACCAAACCTGCCATCTTAGACGCTATCGAGCACCCACGCCATCTGGACATGAACTTGGTGAATGCCCAGCAGGCACGTCGTGTGCTCGACCGCATCGTGGGCTTCAAGCTCTCTCCTGTGTTGTGGAGAAAGGTGAAACCAGCCCTCTCTGCCGGTCGTGTACAGAGTGTTGCCGTACGCCTCATCGTGGAGCGTGAGCGTGAAGTCCAGAAGTTCAAGAGCGAACCATACTATCGTGTCAATGCCGTATTCGCCCTGATCAGCGAGAATGGCGCAGCCACAGAGGTAAAGGCAGAGCTTGATCACCGTTTCAAGACCCATGAAGAGGTGGAAGCCTTCCTGGAGAAGTGCAAGGACGCCAAGTTCACCGTAGAGGCTGTTACCAAGAAGCCGCTGAAGCGTACACCAGCGCCTCCTTTCACCACCTCAACCCTGCAGCAGGAAGCAGCCCGCAAGCTCGGCTTCACCGTAAGCCAGACCATGATGGTGCTCAGCGCCTGTACGAGAGTGGACGCATCACCTACATGCGTACCGACAGTGTGAACCTCTCTACCCTCTGCAGCAATGCCAGCAAGGATGAGATCATCAAGGAGTACGGCAAGGAATACAGCAAGCCACGTGCCTATCACACCAACTCCAAGGGGGCACAGGAGGCTCACGAGGCCATCCGACCTACCTACATGAGCGAGACAAGCATCGATGGCACCAGCCAGGAGAAGCGTCTTTACGACCTGATTTGGAAACGTACCATCGCTTCACAGATGGAGGATGCACAGTTGGAGAAGACTACCATCAATATCAGCATCGACAACACCAGCGAGAAGTTTGTTGCCAATGGTGAGGTTGTAGTATTCGATGGTTTCCTCAAGGTATATCGTGAATCTACCGATGAGGATGAGAACGTAGAAGATTCAACCCATCTCCTGCCAGCCATGAAGAAAGGAGATGAGTTGCAGCGCCGTGAAATCATCGCCACAGAGAAATTCTCTCTGGCACCAGCAAGATACACCGAAGCAAGTCTGGTGAAGAAGCTGGAAGACCTCGGCATTGGCCGTCCATCTACCTATGCTCCTACCATCAGCACCATCCAACAGCGTGAATACGTTGTGAAGGGCGACAAGCAGGGCGAGGAGCGTACCTACACCATAGATACGCTGAAGGGTATCATGATTACCCAGAAGACCAAGAAGGAACAGGCTGGCTCGGAGAAGGGCAAGCTTCTCCCTACCGATATCGGAATCGTGGTAAACGACTTCCTGATGGCCAACTTCCCTAACATCATGGACTATAACTTTACGGCCAATGTAGAGCAGAAGTTTGATGATATCGCCGAGGGAAAGACCGAGTGGACCAAATGGATGAAGGACTTCGACAAGCGTTTCGAACCGGAAGTGAAGGGCGTGATGGAAGCACGCAGCGAGCACAAGGCCGGTGAGCGTGAACTGGGCAAGGACCCAAAGAGCGGGCGCCTGTATTCGTAAAGATCGGAAGATTCGGTCCAGTGGTTCAAATTGGTACCGCCGAAGACGAGGACAAGCCACAGTTTGCCCAGTTGCCTGCCGACAAGAGCATTGAGACCATCACTCTGGAGGAAGCATTGGAACTCTTCAAGCTGCCTCGCCAGGTTGGTGAGTTCGAAGGCACTACCGTAACCATCGGAAGCGGCCGTTTCGGTCCATACGTACTCCATGACCGTAAGTATGTATCCATTCCTAAGGAAATCGACCCAATGACCATCACCCTGGAACAGGCAGTGAAACTTATCAACGAAAAACGCTCTAACGAGCAGAAACGCCATATCAAGACTTTTGAGGAAGACAACAAGCTGGAGCTCCTGAACGGGCGCTATGGTCCTTACATCGCATTCGATGGCAAGAACTATCGCATTCCAAAGGCAAAGCAGGAGAACGTAGAGTCACTCAGCTACGAGGAGTGCATGACCATCATCAAGGAAGCACCAGAACCAAAGGCAAGAGGCAGAAGAAGTAAAAAAGAATAAAATGAAGTCTATCATCATCATTGGATATATGGGAGCCGGCAAGACTACTGTCGGTAAAGCCCTCGCCAAAGAGCTTGGCGTGATGTTCTACGACCTCGATTGGTACATCGAGAGCCGTATGCGCAAAACCGTGAAGCAGATCTTTGACGAAGTAGGAGAAGAGGGATTCCGCCAGATAGAGCATAACATGCTACACGAGGTGGCGGAGTTTGAAAACGTAGTGGTTAGCTGTGGCGGAGGAACACCCTGTTTCTTCGACAACATGGAGTATATGAACCAGTCGGGCAACACCATCTACCTCAAGGCAACGCCAGAAACCCTCTATGCTCACCTCAAGATGGGCAAGGGCGTACGCCCCCTGCTGCTCAACAAGACTCCGGAGGAAGTACAGGTATTCATCCGCGAGCAGCTGAAGCAGCGCGAGCCTTTCTATGAGAAGGCAAAACATATCATAGACATCAATGTGATGGACAACTTGGATAAAGTAAACGAAACGGTACAGGAGGTTCGTAGCCTGCTGAACGTATAAAGATAAAAGGTAAGCCACCTCAAGACAAGAGACGGCTTACCTTTCTACGATTTATCATAAACAGAAAATATCATAAAACAAACTTTTTAGCAAGACCAAGAACAGAAAATGAAGAAATGGACTATTGAAGACTCGAAGGAGCTCTACAACATTGGTGGTTGGGGCACTTCTTACTTTGGCATCAACGACAAGGGTGATGTCTATGTAACTCCATGCAAGGACAACACGCAGATAGACCTGCGCGACATCATGGACGAGTTGGCATTACGAGACATCAACGCTCCCGTACTGCTCCGTTTCCCAGACATACTCGACAACCGCATCGAGAAGACAGCCAGCTGTTTTCAGAAGGCCAAGGAGGAATATGGTTACAAGGGGGAAAACTTTGTCATCTATCCTATCAAGGTGAACCAGATGCAGCCGGTTGTAGAGGAGATTATCTCTCATGGAAAGAAGTTCAACCTGGGACTGGAAGCCGGTTCCAAGCCTGAGCTTCATGCCGTTATCGCCGTACAGGCACAGAGCGACTCACTCATCATCTGCAACGGTTACAAGGACGAGAGCTACATCGAACTTGCCTTGCTCGCACAGAAGATGGGTAAGCGCATCTTCATCGTGGTAGAAAAGCTCAACGAGCTGGATATCATCGCTAAGGTGGCAAGCAAGCTCAACGTGAAGCCAAACATCGGTATCCGCATCAAGCTCGCTTCTTCAGGCTCTGGAAAATGGGCTGAGAGCGGTGGTGATGCTTCGAAGTTCGGTTTGACAAGTGCCGAACTGCTCACCGCCCTCAACAAGATTGAGGAGATGGGATTCCACGACTGCCTGCGCCTCATCCACTTCCACATCGGAAGCCAGATTACCAAAATCCGCCGCATCCAGACGGCACTCCGTGAGGCAGCACAGTTCTACATCAACCTCCACAAGATGGGCTACAATGTAGATTTCGTAGATTGTGGCGGTGGTCTTGGCGTAGATTACGACGGCACCCGTTCTGCCAGCAGCGAAAGCTCTGTAAACTACTCTATCCAGGAGTATGTAAACGACTGTGTCTATACCTTCGTTGATGCAGCCAACAAGAACAATATCGAGCATCCTAACCTCATCACCGAGAGTGGCCGCTCGCTCTCTGCCCACCACTCCGTATTGGTGATTGATGTCTTGGAGACTGCTTCCCTGCCGGAAATGCCAGAGGAGTTTGAAGCAAAGGAGACTGACCACCAGCTAGTGAAGGATCTCTATGAGATATGGGACAACCTGAATCCTCGCAACATGCTGGAAGACTGGCACGATGCCGAGCAGATTCGCGATGAGGCATTGCAGCTCTTCTCTCATGGTATCGTAGATTTGAAGACCCGTGCCGAGATTGAGGCGATGTACTGGAGCGTGTGCCACGAGATCAACAACCTTGCCAAGCACATGAAGCATGTGCCTGAGGAGCTGAGAGGACTGGACAAGATTCTTGCCGACAAGTATTTCTGCAACTTCTCATTGTTCCAGAGTCTGCCAGACAGTTGGGCCATCGACCAGCTCTTCCCTATCATGCCTATCCAGCGCTTGGACGAGCGTCCAACCCGCAACGCTACCTTGCAGGACATCACCTGCGACAGCGACGGAAAGATAGCCAACTTCGTAACCGATGGCCATATCGCAACGTTCTCCCACTTCATCCCTTGAAGAAAAACGAGCCATACTATCTCGGTGTATTCCTCGTAGGTGCCTATCAGGAGATTCTGGGCGATATGCACAATCTTTTCGGCGACACCAATGCAGCCACATCTCAGTAAGGATGGCAAGTACTGCATCGACCAGATATTCGATGGCGAGACCGTAGAGGAGGTTCTGGATTACGTACAGTACAATCCAAAGAAGCTCGTCCGCCAGTTGGAGCAGTGGGTAACCAAGAGTGTGAAGGAAGGCAAGATTTCACTCGATGAGGGTAAGGAATTCCTGGGCACCTATCGCAATGGTCTCTTCGGATACACATATCTTCAGTAAACATTCAACATAAGATAAGATGGAAAAAGTAACAGTAGTAAAGGTAGGCGGTGCCATCGTTGAAGACAGCGAGAAGCTGGCACAGCTCTTGAAGGATTTTGCAGCCATTCCCGGCAAGAAATATTGGTACATGGCGGTGGCCGCCGTGCCACCAAGGTAGCCGCAGCCTCGGCATCGAGAGCAAGATGGTAAACGGCCGTCGCATCACAGATGCAGACATGCTGGAAGTGGTTACCATGGTGTATGGCGGTTTGGTAAACAAGAATCTGGTTGCCAAGCTTCAGGCTAACGGCGTGAATGCCCTCGGTCTGACAGGTGCTGATATGGATGTAATCCACAGTCACAAACGCCCATTGAAGGACGGCATTGACTTCGGTTCGTAGGCGATGTAGAGCGTGCCAACGGCAAGATGCTCCAGACCCTGATTAACGAAGGCATCACCCCAGTGATGGCTCCGCTGACCCACGACGGCAAGGGCAATATCCTCAATACCAATGCCGACACCATCGCAAGCGAGACAGCCAAGCTCTGGCTCCTTACTACGACGTGACATTGATATATAGTTTTGAAAAGAAAGGCGTGCTCAGCAATCCTGAGGATGACGACAGCGTGATTCCAGTGATTACCCATGCCGATTTTGAGAGATATAAAGCAGACGGTACAGTGGCAGGCGGCATGATTCCAAAGCTGGAGAATGCCCTTGCAGCCATCGATGCAGGCGTGAAAGAGGTGATTATCACCCTTGCTACCGCCATCGACGGAAAACACGGAACCGTTATTAAGTGTTAAAAATAGAAATAATTCAGAGTTGCTTGTAACTTTCTTACAGGTGAGTCGTCATTAATTATAGAGGGATGAAAAAAATCAGTTTCCAAAACGATGTTTTGCCACTGAAGAATAAACTCTTCAGGCTGGCCCTTCGCATTACTCTCAACCGGGAGGAAGCGGAGGACGTTGTGCAGGATACTATGATTAAAGTCTGGAATGCCCGCGAAAGATGGCAGGAGCTTGACTCCATCGAGGCCTACAGCCTCACCATCGCCCGCAACCTCTCGCTCGACCGCATCAAGAAGATAGATAATCAGAATGATTCGCTGGAAGAGCAGACCACGGAAAGGCTCGACGAGACATCATCCACTCCTTCCGAACGAATGATTCAGAAAGACAAGCTGAACATCGTAAGGAACATCATTAATGAGTTGCCCGAGAAGCAGCGCAGCTGTCTGCAACTTCGAGACATCGAAGGAAAATCCTATAAGGAAATAGCAGACATCCTCAGCATCACCGAAGACCAGGTCAAGGTGAATATCTTCAGGGCTCGACAAACAGTAAAACAAAGATTTCAACAATTCGACAGTTATGGATTATAAGTACATCAACCAACTTTTGGACCGCTATTGGAAGGCCGAGACTTCTCTCGAAGAAGAGGAGATTCTCCGTGCATTCTTCAGCCAGGACGAGTTGCCTGCCGAGCTGAAGCCATATCAGGCGCTCTTCTCTTACGAGATGGGCGAGGCTAAGCAAGAGACACTGGGTGATGACTTCGACCAGAAGATGATGGCGATGATTGAAGATGAATACACCAAGGAGCCAAACAAGGCGAAGGTCGTTTCATTGACAGAGCGTCTGAAGCCTCTCTTCAAGGCTGCTGCGTGGTAGCCATCGTCTTGACCTTGGGCAACGCGGCCCAGGTTCCATTCCAGAACGATGTCGATAATCAGATTGAAAACGTAGGATACACCAAGAGTGGCAAGGGCGTTTCCGTAGCATGGGCGATTCTGCTTCGGTTGACTCCATGCAGCGCACGGGCATCGACCAGATAAGCACCACCACAGCTTCCCCTACGATATTGAAGTAGTTATTTCTATGCTTTCTCTATATAAAAAATCATGTTTAGTAAAACAATTCTGAAACTGTGAAGTTTCAATTCTCTCAAATTTTTCATAACATACTAACGTATTAGGCTGCCAGGATGTACTGGCAGCCCTTGCTGTTTTATAAATAAACTAATTCATAGTTTCGTGGGGCACAATTTATCGCCATCAAGAGTCATCATTAAGGCTCCTGCCGGTCATCATTGATGACTCTTGCCGGTCTTCATATAAGGCTCCAGGCTAGCTTAAGAAGGAGGACTTGAAAGGGTGGTTTTCCTGATGGGGGTTAACAGGTTAACAGTTAACAGCCCGAAATGCAT
>ENA-OQCS01000678-OQCS01000678.1-human-gut-metagenome-genome-assembly--contig:-NODE-678-length-19024-cov-2.279357_pt1 | contig 19024 bp, 27 predicted proteins | sample MGYA00242757_ERZ504575 | MGnify/ENA primary metagenome ERZ504575 (study PRJEB26092, sample SAMD00036297) | human gut metagenome | host: Homo sapiens | study: EMG produced TPA metagenomics assembly of... | reverse complement strand
TACCCTTCTTATGGATATGTATGATGAAGAAGGTAATAAAACAAAACTGATATAGCCATCTACTGGTTAGAAAGAACAAATCCCTTCTTCTTAATTTGTCCTTGACAAGGGGTACACTTTAAAGTCACTGCTGGTATTGATTGCAAAAATGAGTGCCGGAGGAGATGCGGACCAGATTGCAACGCTGTATGATCCGGAAGTAATGAATGCAATGCAGGAGAAGTATGGAATAAGATAGCAGGAGATTCAAATGAACATCCAGATTTTTGGCACGAAAAAATGTAACGACACCAAGAAGGCCGAGCGTTTTTTCAAGGAGCGCGGCATCAAATACCAATCATCGACATGAAGGAAAAAGGCATGAGCAAGGGAGAGTTTACTTCCGTTGCGCAGGCGAACGGCGGCCTGGAGAACATGGTCAACTGGGAGGAGAAGGATCAGGATACGCTGGCTCTCATCCGGTACATTGCGGAGGAGGACAAGCTGGCAAAGGTGCTGGAAATCCATCGGTGATCCGCACACCGATTGTCAGAAACGGGAAACAGTCTACCATCGGTTATCAGCCGGAGGTATGGAAGGGCTGGAACTGAGGAAACGTGAAGGAATGGGACAATGATTAAAACAATTATGAGAGATCCGATGTTTTAGCACAAAAATCCGAGAATGCCACGGAGGTGGACGCACAGATAGTGACAGATCTGCTGGATACTCTGAGAGCGAATCTGGATCATTGTGTTGGAATGGCGGCAAATATGATAGGGGTTCGGAAAAATATTATTGCAGTGGCAGCAGGCCCGTTTCAGTTTGCATGATCAATCCGGTGATCACGAAAAAGCTGCGTCCGTACCAGACAGAGGAAGGATGTCTGTCACTGGAAGGTGTGAGACCCTGCACGAGATACGAAGAGATTGAAGTGGATTACCTGGATAGCAATTTCAGGAAACAGCATGGCAAATACACCGGCTGGACAGCCAGATCATCCAGCATGAAGTAGATCATTGTTGTGGTGTGGTGATATAACATTGGCAAGTCAGGTATGGAAGTTTATCACACACAATGATTGGAATAACTCCTGTAAACTTTACCTGAAACAGTATTTCTTTCCATGCAGTATGCTAATATTATCCTACAGCAAGGAGAGAGCAAGAGAGCCCATAGGATGAGGAACAAAAATGCAGGTACGTGAAGTGATTTGTCCTTCCTGCAGCCATCGTTTCATGTGGATGGATGTCGAAGAGGGACCGACGATCAAAAAATACCGGTCTGTAGAGACCGGAGAGACATTCCATACGGCCAACCCGGTGGGGAGAGTCAACATGGAGAGGATTCTGGCCAGATACTGGGGAGAACAGTACTGGTAGGAAATTTTGTGATAATTTAACCAACGGTTAATAGGCAAAAGAGATTCTTTGTATTATAGTAAAAGTCTACGGAAAGACTGATATGCAACTGGATGCTGTACGGCATCGGAAGGAGGCGTATGATGGAAAGACCGCATTTTGACATTGTGGCCAGCGGCGCACGGATGAGAGCAATCCGTCAGGAGCGGAAGATCTCCGTGAAGCAGGTCATGGAATACATGGGCTTTGAATCCACGCAGGCCGTGTATAAATGGGAAGCCGGAAAGTGCTTTCCCCAGGCCGACAATTTGATTGCTTTAGCTATTTTGTATCGTGTAAGCCCGATGGAGCTTTGGTAGAAGAGGACCTGGTGCCCTCTTCTAGTCATATCTGGGGAAATGCCGCATAGTGCGGAATGGAAGAGAAAGTGCACAGGGAGAGCAGTATGATTTACATAACGGGAGATACCCACGGGGATTTCACAAGATTTTCCGCGAAAAGATTACGGAGAACCGGCATGGAACTGACAAAAGAAGATTACATCATTATCTGCGGAGATTTTGGACTGTGCTGGGCGAAGGATAAAAACTTTTGAGTATCATTGTAAAAATTTTGCGGAGAAACCTTACACCATTCTGTGGGTACAGGGAAACCATGAAAACTATGATATGATCGGGGAATATCCGCTGGAAGAATGGCATGGCGGGAAAGCTGGTGGCCCCAGGAGCTGCCGACAGAAGGAGAATTACAGGAGGGGCTGCGTAATCTGGAGCGGTATCACTATGAGGTAGATTATGTGATCACTCACTGTTGTGGCAGCTCGCTGCAGGAACGGCTCAATGCCGGGACGGGACGCTCCTGTGCTCCGGATCTGCTGACAGACTACCTGGAGACTTGGAACAGAAGCTGCATTACAGGCATTGGTATTTCGGCCATTATCACCGGGACTGTCAGCTAGATGACAAGCACACGCTGGTATACTATGCGATACTGCCGCTGAAACAGAAGGAAAGTGTGAATGCGGTGCCGGTACCGGACCAGACGGAAGGAGAAAAGGATCATGGCAAGGGATGAGAATGTCAGAATTTTTCAGGATACAGAAAAAAGAGTAAAGGAAGATCCGGGACTGCAGGAGGCAGTGAAGCGCTCTGTGGCAGAACAGGTGCTGATTCCGGAGATGATGGAAGTCATAGATCTGATGCCGGAGGCTGTACAGAATTTTGACAGATATGAGCAGGATGCGGAAATCATAGTGTCGAAAAAGCGAAGCTATGAAGCGGCTGCGGGATATCCGGGAGAACGGGTGTGTGTGCACAATTTTGCCTCAGCGACGAATCCCGGAGGTGGTGTGACCAAGGGAAGCTCTGCCCAGGAGGAATGTCTGTGCCGTTGTTCTACGCTGTATTTCTGCCTGAATACGAAGGAAATGTGGGCTGGATTTTATTCTCCGCACAGATATATGCAGGATCCGATCCACAATGATGACTGCATCTATACGCCGGGAGTCATTGTATTCAAATCCGATACCGCGGCACCGGCACCGCTTCCGGAAAAAGATTGGTACTCTGTGAATGTGATCACCTGTGCAGCACCGAATCTGCGTCTGCTTCCGGCCAATGGGATGAATCCCGGAGACGGTAATAAGGCTGTTAAGATGACGAGAGCACAGCAGCAGGCATTGCATGAGAAACGCCTGACCAGGATCCTGGATGTGACTGTGGCGGGCGGCAATGAAGTGGTTATTCTGGGAGCGTTCGGCTGTGGAGCCTTTGAGAACGATCCGGAGGCTGTGGCAGCTGCGTTTTCCAATGTGATCGCTCGTTACAGAAGGTGTTTTAAGACGATAGAGCTGGCCATTTATTGTTCCCCCCGGGATGAGCGGAATTATAATATTTTCAAACATGAGATTGATACGACCCTGTGTTGACAAATGGTAAGAAAGCTAGTACCATAGTACTAAACAGTTGGATATTGAGGGAAGTAATGGAGAAGGAACAGGGAAAGCTTATTATAATCGTATCAGTGGTATTTGCTATGGTGCTTCTGTGCATGATCTGTACATCAGGCAGTGTGCCGGAGGTAAAGTCATTGCGGGCATGTACGCCGGAAGCAGTCAGCGTCCTGGATGACGGCAGGGAGCTGTACGATTTTATATTGGATCAAAACGATGATGAGACGAACTCGATCGTGTTTTATTCGGCACATCAGGAGATTGCGGTGTATGCAGATGGGAAGCTGATCTACCGGCTGGATGCTGTGCCCGGCATATGGGGAAATACCCCGGGCTGGACCTGGAATATTGTCAGGTTTTCAAGTAATGTGAGCAGCTTGCAGGTACAGTTCACCCCCTGTTATCCGGAAGCGGCAGGTCGGCAGAAGACGTTTTATATCGGTGGCGGCTATAATATTTATCGTGGGGTGATGCGCCGGGCAATGCCTGCCTTTCTCATCAGCATGATGGTGATACTGATAGGATTGTATATTAGTATTTATTGGATCGTTATCCGCTGCGGAAGCCGGATCGACGGAACCTTATTGTATCTGGGTATTTTTTCCATCCTGCTGGGAACATGGTCGGCCAATGAGACGGATGTGGCAACGCTGCTCCTGGCCAACAGGCAGGGATGCTCTTATCTGGCATTTGCTACGCTCATGCTGTTGCCGATGTCCTGTATCCTGTTTGTGAAGAGCTTTCTGGAGATCAGGGATGACTGGTTTTGTAGAATTATCTGTAATGCTAATCTGGCATTGATCGTCCTGACGCATATACTGAATGCAACAGAGATATATGAGTTCCGGAGAAGCCTGTGGATGACGCATGTGTTGATCATTCTGACGATTCTATACCTACTGGTGGTCATCTGCAGCAAAATTGTCAGAAGGCAGCTGGATCAGAGGCTGAAGGCATGTGTAGGGGCACTGCTGCTTGTATTTTTTGCTGCTATTATAGATGTGGGCGGCTATTATAAAGCCGGTAACGCCGTAGGTGTATTTGGCAGAAGCTCTTTCTTGCTCTTTATTGTGGTGCTGGGAATAGAATCCGCCAGACAGACGGTTGCCCGGCTGAAAAAAGGTCGAAGGATGGAGGAGCTGGAACAGTTTGCTCTGAATGATTCCATGACCGGCTTATATAATCGAAATGCTTATGATTATTTTGTGAAAAACGAGAGGAATTTTGAAGGGTATGTCATAGTGACCTTTGACCTGAACAATCTTAAGCAGTGTAACGATCAATATGGCCACAGGCAGGGGATGAGTATATTATCAATGCAGCACATATCATAGAGGACAATTTTGAACGCTATGGGAAATGTTACCGCATTGGCGGAGATGAATTCTGTTGTATCATTCCGAAGGGAATACATTTTAAAATAGAACGTGTGATACATAAGATCGACCAGGATGTAGAGGTATTGAATCACAAGAATATCATTCCCGTTCCCGTGGGAATTGCCTATGGGTATGCTGTATTCACGGCGATGATACGGATCCGGAGAAGGTGCGTGAGCGTGCAGATAAGGATATGTACCGGAATAAGAAGACGATGAAACAGTAATGACCAGGGAATCTGCTTAATTGTTAACCATATTATAAAAGGGTTGACAATTAAAAACACCATGCTATTCTGACAGAGGTTTTTAAAAAACATCTGACAGAAAGGCATGGTTTTTATTATGACAACACAGACAACAACTCGTAGCAAGACTTATGACATGGTGTACATTGCAGTATTTGCGGTTCTGATCGCAATCTGCTCCTGGATCTCCATCCCGATGACGGTTCCTTTTACGTTACAGACCTTCGCAGTATTCCTGGCAGTCGGCATACTGGGCGGTAAGAGAGGAAGCCTTGCGGTATTGATCTATATTTTACTGGGTGCGGTAGGTATTCCTGTATTCGCCGGGTTCTCCGGTGGTATCGGTGTTCTGCTGGGCAATACCGGTGGTTATATTATCGGATTTTTATTCTCTGCATTATTAATGTGGCTGATCGAGAAGCTGTTCGGACGTAAGACATGGGTACTGGGTATCTCCATGGTACTGGGCTTGATCGTGTGCTATGCTATCGGAACGGTGTGGTTCATGGTTGTATATGCGCAGAATTCCGGAGCTGTCGGTCTGGCTACCGTACTGGGTTGGTGTGTAATTCCTTTCATCATTCCGGATCTGGTGAAGATCGCACTGGCACTGACACTGAGCAAGAGACTGTCTAAGGCTCTGAAGCTGAACGGACAGGAATAAAGGATACACCGGATATGGAAGTAACAACAACTTACCGGATCCGTCCGCACCACGCATGTGCCTGTATTTTTCGAAGGGAAGGGATACGGTGAAGGGTTCACTGAGCATATGGCGGAGGTGAAAGAATGGCTTCTGGGAAAAATGGACCGGCATCCCTGCAGCTGGTCGGAGCGACGGATGAGATCTGCAGCGCCTGCCCGCATAATAAGGGTGGCAGTTGCGAGTCTGCGGAGAAGGTAGAACGATATGATGCGGGTGTATTGAAATACACCGGATTAAAGGCAGGGCAGGAAATGACCTTTGCGGAATTTGAGCGGATAGTGGAAGAGAAAATTCTACAGCCGGGATATGCAGGGTCATCTGCGGCGACTGCCAGTGGAGAGATATCTGCCACAAATAATGAAGAGCATTCCCATGCGGGAGTGCTCTTTTGTATTACATGAGATCTGAATTCAGTGTATAGAGTAAAGTTTTTGTCAGTTGAATAAAAGAAAAATAGAGAGTACCAACATCTCTGTTATAATGGATTTGACGAGAATCTAAAATACAGACGATGGAGGCACTCTCATGAAAACATTATAGCATATTCAATGGAAAAGCTGTACAAAGATTTGGAAGAAGCAGATGAACTTTTTCTCTCATCCGGGATGAAGGACATGGAATTGTACGAGAAGCAGCTTGCGGAGGCTGCAAGAAAGGCTGCAGCAGAGCACATGGCAGCCCTTTACAGCGACATGGATCGTATGCTGTGTGAGGATATTTCCAGAGCTGAAAAATATACCATCCAGAGGCATGATGAACGCCAGCTGCTGACTACAGTGGGACCGGTTTGCTTTACCCACACGCTGTTCCGAAGCTGTAAGGATGGAACCTGCCATTATCTTCTGGATGAATGGATGGAACTGGATGCCCATGAAAGACTGAGCAGCCGTGCGGAGCTGAGGTGCTGGCCGAAGCGGTAAAGACTAGCTATGCCAGTGCTGCCAGGGTACTGGGAGAAGATTCGTTGATCAGCAAGACTGCCGTCATGGATAAGGTACACGGAATCCAGACAGAACTGCCCTTCCCGAAGCCGGAGAAGAAAAAGTGTGTGGAATACCTTTATGTTGAGGCAGACGAGGATCACATTCACAAGCAGGAGAAAAAACGGAACAGAGAAGAAGGGCAGCATGATCGGGAAGCTGTTGTATCTGTATGAAGGACAGGAAAAGAAAGACGGGCGGAAGGAACTGAAGAATGTCTTCTACCTGGGAGGTCTTTGCAGCGGAGGAGAAGCAAACAGACATCTGTTTGAACGGATGCAGGAATACATCGACACGAACTACGAGAGCCGGTATCTGAATGCGGTGTATATCAGTGGAGATGGAGGAGCATGGATCAAAGCAGGGGCGGAATATATTGAAAAGGGAGTTCCGGTACTGGATAAGTTCCACATGATGAAATATATCAACAAGGCGGCCAACCAGATGCTGGATGAGGCAGGGGAAGCCAAAGGACGGCTGTGGAAGGCCCTGTATAAGGGCAAGAAGAAAAAGTTTGTAAAGACTATAAAAGCTATCCGGAAATGTGCGCCGAACGAAAAAGCAGTGAATGACTGTGAGGAATACCTGCTGAACAACTGGGATAGCGCAGTGAGAAGAATGCAGGATAAGAATGTCTATGGATGCAGTGCAGAAGGTCATGTGAGTCATATGTATTCCGACCGGATGAGTTCCCGTCCGATGGGTTGGAGCGAAGCCGGAGCGGATGCGATGTGTCAGCTGAGATGCTATGTGAAGGATTACGGAGAAGAAAAGATCCTGGAACTGGTAAAGTACCGGCGGAGCCATAAGCAGGAAGAAGCAACGGGAACCGAGGAGATATCAGTGCGTCCAAACAGGGGATACATGAGGAGTCTGTTACTCCACAGTCATGACAATGACAGGGTATACATCGAAAAGCTGCAGGCAACCATCCCGAGTATAGACATCCGGAAAAAGCTTGCGATCCGGGAGCGTCTGGGAGGTATTTGACAAAACACTGTGGGAGAAGTAGACTATGAGAAAACGATCTGGGCAAGTTCATAGCAGGGAATCTTCTGCGACTCTCCAACTGACAGTAAGTTTACTCTATCGAATTCAGTGATTATATGTTGATTAAACGTGAAGAGTCGGATATAATAAAATCGGAATGCGTGAGAATACCGTTGAACATATTAGACCGGATTTGACTTTAAGGTAAGGAGGATGTAGGCTATGGAAGTAATGGCTCAAGGGAACAGACATATTGTCGATTCGGATAGCAAAGTAGATAATAATGTAGTTCGCCAGAAAGTAATGGATAGCTATCAAGATATGTTGAGCGGAAAAGGTAGAGATTACAAAGTTTTTTTCGCAGAGTTGGAAAGCAGGTATAACGGAAAATAATGTATAAAGTGCAAATTCTTCCCAAGGCGGAAGAGGATATTTGTGCTAATACAGACTATATAGCATTTGCTAAAAAAGCACCGGAAACGGCATTGCAATTGGCAAGAGGATTTTATAAGACAATTGCCAAACTTGAATCTATGCCGGAAGCGCATGCATTGGATGACGATAAAGAACTTGCAATAAAGGGAATTCGAAAATGCTATTACCGAAGATACAAAATATACTTTTATATTAATGAATCAGCGAAGAAGTATATGTACTGAGAGTATTACATATGTTGGTAGATGCAAAACCAAAATTGATTTTAGAAAGAACATATTAGCACAAAAAAGCGCACCTTCCCCTTAGGTGCGCTTTTTAGTGCGTCTATAGCCGCACTGTTATCTCACGAAGAGATAAGCCGTATATGCAACATACAGAAGCACGCACGCAGCCCCCTCACTGCGGGTCATGCGTCTGCCGGTACGGGCGAATACGAAGAGCAGAATGGCACTGCCAAGGAGCAGTACGGTGTCGATGACAGACTCTCCGAGGACATGCAGAGGGCTGATCACCGCGGACATTCCGAGGATAAACAGGATGTTGAACAGGTTGGACCGATGGCATTGCCCAGCGCCAGTCCGCTGTCTCCCTTTTTCGTGGCAACGATGGAGGTCACCAGCTCCGGCAGGGAGGTGCCGATGGCGATAATAGTCAGTCCGATGAAATTCTGGCTGACACCAAAATTCGTAGCTATGATGCAGCTTTATCTACCACGAGATCACCACCGAAGATAACGGCAGCCAGACCTCCGGCAATATACAAAAGGCTGCGGGGCAGGGAGAGAATCTTGCCGGGTTCGCCCTCTTCTCTGTTTTTCCGGGCAGAATAGATCATAAATCCCAGATATACGATCATGCCCAGCAACAGGACAGCGCCTTCAATGCGGCTTAAGCTGCCATCTAAAAACATCAGACATAATACGACAGTTATCAGGATATTTAACGGCATATCCCGCTTCAGGATCTCTCCGTGGGGCATAAAGCTGTGCAGAAATGCACAGATACCAACGACCACCAGCCCGTTGAAGATATTCGAGCCGACGACGTTACTGATGGCGATATCATTACTGCCGGCCAGGGCAGCATTGATGCTGACGGAGGCTCCGGAGCACTGGTGCCCATGGCGACGATGGTCAGACCGATGATGACGCTGGGGACCTTCAGAATCCCCGCCAGGGAGGAACTCCCCTCCACGAAAAAGTCCGCACCCTTGATCAGAAGTATAAATCCTACGAGTAACAATATGTATTCCATAAGCTGTCCTTTCCTGCGGTGTCTCTCGTATCCTTAATAAAAAGGATAAAAATAGAAAAATATAAAAATATAAAAATAGAGACTCTTACCGCATCAAAAATGATCGATAAAAGTCTCGTTGCTTACAATAATAACCGGTCCGACGGACGTGATGACGATTATCATTCCGGACAGCTTCATGTATCATTCAGTTACCATTCCAGGTACCACTTTATCAGAAACCATCCGGGAACTACTCCCTCTTAACTGTGCCCCCATTCTACAAAAAAGGACAAACACTGTCAACAGACTTTGTAAATCTTGACACTATTTTAACGCGAACCCCACCTTCACAGGATCATGGTCGGAGTAGGAATAGCCGGTGTTTACATTCTCATAGGACAGGCACTCGATATTGTCGGAGATAATGAATCCGTCCAAAGTTACGGTATAAGTTACACCGGGGACATATTCCATATCTGCGTTTCTGGCACTGTTCCAAAGTGCCGCCTGTTCCTCAGAACTCAATAGATCCAGACAGAAGGCAAAATGCTCCGGCAGCTCCGTTCTCGGAAAAGGAAATGCCCAGGACTCACAGCTCTCCGTATCCTCTTCGGAAGCCTTCAGGTCGTGGTTAAAGTCGCCGCCGCAGAGCACATAATTCCCGGCTTCGTATTCTCTTGCCATATCATTGCACAGCATCTCAATCTGTCCCTTGCGGATCTCATCGCTGTTGCCGTAAGCGGACATATGCAGATTGAAGATCACCAGCTCCTTGCCGTTGTCCACCGGGATCCGAGAGACACTGTAGCAACGGTCCAGATCGAAGAACTTGCTGAAGGAAGTGGATATGGGGAAGCTTCTGCGCAGGGCGGAAGACACCGGATATTTCGAGAACAGTCCGAGTCCTGCTCTGCTGCTGCCATGGGGCTGGGTAAACGGATAGAACAGGAAAGCAGAGTCATAATTCTGCGCAAATACGGTAGTATATTCCGGCAGAATGTTGCGCAGCATCTCGTACTCATCCGTATGATAGCTTCTGGTGGCATCCAGATCGATCTCCTGGATCAGCGCAAAATCCGGGTCTAATGACTTCACCAGTTCTCCCGCACCGTTTATGGCATATTGTACGGTCTCCGGGCTTTCCGCCCAGGAGGAGGTACCGCCGTCCATGAAGAAGCTGTAATCCGGCAGATAAGCACCGAAACCGATGTTGTAGGTCACTGCGGAATATTCCGTATCCGTAGCCAGCACCGCAGCCGCACCTGTGGTAGTATCGTCGACCGGTGCCTCCACCACCAGTTCCTGATTGTCCTCGATCCTGTAATAACTGGCATAGAGGTAGACGATGTAAGCCAACAGTGCGAGGATGAGGATCCCCAGCACAATACACATGGTTTTTAATAACGTTTTACATAAATTTTTCTTTTTCATATCCTTATTTTAACAAGCCTTGCGGGAAATGGCAAACAGGAATTTGCAGCAATCTGTGAGACCTACGATCGGGAGGAGAACCTGCGGGGGCTTCGCTATTTTCATGAGAAGACAGTAAACATATAAATATCAGGATTGCACATAGTATATTAATTCGTAAAAATGAGTTAAATAGAAAAATTAACTCGACAAACGAGTTAAAACGAGTTAGACTATAGTTGAATTAAATGATAGGAGTGATTGCAATGCGCACAATCCCTAAAGAGGAAAGTTTAGATGTCGAGTTCAAGAGTGACTTAAAGTGTTACCCGGATCATGATCTTATTGAAGAAATTGTTGGAATGACAAATACGTCTGGTGGATGTCTATTCCTTGGCGTTGAAGATGATGGAACAATTACTGGTGTTCATAAAAAGCATAATGATCTATAGGGGTAACGCTCTGATCGCTAATAGTACTGTTCCGCCTATAGCTGTCAGGGCAGAGATAATTACGGAAGAGGATAAGGATGTTTTGAAAATTGAAGTACCTAGAAGTCGAGGGGTTGTATCTACTGCATCGGGGAAAATATTAAGAAGGCGTAATAAGCTGGATGGAAGTCCGGAAGTAATACCGATGTATTCATATGAGATACCATCTCGACTTGCAGAACTTGGAATGCTTGATTATTCAGCTCAGCCTTTGGCAGGATCTACTTTAGATGATCTGGATCCCAATCAGAGGGTAAGACTTCGGCGAATAATCCAGAATAGATCTGGAGGAGAAAAATCTTTACTTTCTTTACCGGATGAAGAATTGGATATTGCATTGCGTCTTATCACAAATGTTGCTGGTAAATATGTTCCAACAGTTACAGGTATGCTGTTAATTGGTAAAGAAGAACGCATTGCAGAGTTGATACCAACAGCGAAAGCTGCATTTCAGGTTTTAGAGGGGACAGCTGTCCGCGTAAATGAGGATAGTAATAAACCACTTCTGGAATTGTTCGAAAGCTATGAGACATATGTCAAAGCATGGAACCCGGAAAGGGAGACAGAGTATGGTTTGTTCAGAATTCCAATTCCAGAGTTTGACTGGTCTGCTTTTCGAGAAGGTTTGGTAAATGCATTTTGTCATAGGGATTATACTATGCTTGGTGCGGTAAGGGTTTTGATAGATGATGAAGGAATGACTATTAGTAATCCTGGTGGATTTATAGATGGAGTTAATTTAAAAAATCTTCTTACAGTAGAACCACATGGACGTAATCCAGCACTTGCAGATGTAATGAAGCGAATTGGTTTAGCTGAGAAAACGGGAAGAGGAATTGATAGAATTTATGAAGGATCTATCCTCTTTGGAAGACCTTGGCCAGACTATTCAGAATCTACAAGCAGATCTGTTAAATTATTTATTCAAAGAGCAAAAGCAGATTTACCATTTGCAAAATTTGTTGCAGATGAACAAAATCGACAGGGAAAACCGTTATCAATATATGTGTTAATGATTTTGTCGGTTCTTAATAATGAAAGAAGATGTACTGTTGAACGGATTGTTGAGTTGACAAATCTTGGAGAAAATAAGATCAGATCGGCAATTGAGTTTATGATTGAGTCAGGACTGGTTGAAGCATCCGGAAAAGGAAAAAATCGCACTTGCATGCTTGGAAAAAGGATTTATCGTGAGAATAAAAAAGCAATACAGTATGTTCGACAGACAGACATAGACAGTATTAGGTATCCTGAATTAGTAATGAAGCTGGCAAATACTCAGAATGGAATTATCACAAAGCATGATGTGATTGAATTGTTGAAAGTAACTCCTTCACAGGCATATACAGTTATAAAAAAACTTCAAGCAGAGGGTCGGTTGGAATTGCTATGTGGGGGAAAATACTCTAAGTATAAAGTTGTTAATTCTTAATTCATTTTAACTCAAAAGGAAATGAGTTAAATACGAGTTAGAATTGAATTAAAAATAATGCATGATAAATATAAATAATAAGGAGGCTGATCCCATGAGCCGATACCGACGATTGAAGATCCGGAGCGCTATATAGACAGTGCGTTTGTGGATTCTGCGTTTATAGAATTGAAAGCTGTGATCATGTGGGATGTGAAAATGCTGTATCCGATCCTAACATATGAACCATGCGGAAGAGAACTGCTTCGTCCGTAAGGAGATGTATGAGAGGCTGGTGAAGGCGGCGGGGAATCTGCCGGACGGTTACCGGTTCCGCATCTGGGATGCCTGGCGTCCCTTTGCCTTGCAGCATGAATTGTTTGAAAAGTATTCTGTGGACATCATCCGGGATTTTCATTTAGAAGAGCTGCCGGAGGCAAAAAGGAGAGTTGCAATCTGCAATTTGTCTCGGACCCGGTACCGGATACAAAGGTGCCTCCCGCCCATACCACCGGAGGAGCCATTGATCTGACGCTTCTGGATCCGGAGGGCAGAGAACTCCCGATGGGGTGCGGTTTGATGCTTTTACGGATAAGACCTACGCAGCGTATTATGAGACCGTGGAGCATGTGCAGGGGGCAGAGGACGAACAGGTCCGTGAAAACCGCCGTTTGCTTTATTATGCTATGATAGATGCGGGATTTACCAATCTGCCGTCGGAATGGTGGCATTATGATTACGGTGACCGGTTCTGGGCATATTACATGCGGAAGCCCGCAATCTATGAGGGTGTATTTACGAGGGAGGAAATTCATGGATAATCAGAAACAAAAGAAGAAAAAAAGTGTGATGGACACCTTGTCCGCTACTATGGTACTGGTGCTGATCGCACTATTGCTGGTATTTGTGGGATATACGTATCTGGCACTGAAGAACGGTTACACCTTGGATGACTTGATCGACAATATTGTGGGGAATCTCATCGGTGTGCTGGCAGCATTTCTGTTATTCGATATACTGAACAACAAGCTGACCCAGGATGCCTACGCCAGAGAGACCTCCCAGCAGATCACCAAGACGCTGATGGGAGAGCCGGAGATCCTGGATTCTTTCAGCGATGAAGATAAAAAGACTTTCCTGAAATCCACCATTACCTCCATGATAAAGGATGAAGATGCGGTGGATATGCTTTCTACCAATATGGAGAAATATTTTGACAGGGCAAGAGGCGCCAGGATCCGGAAAATGTTCGATTACACGATCAATCTGGAGCCGAATCTGACGGAGGAATATGTAAAAGCCGGTTTCCCCGGAGCCACAGACGGAAAGTATTACCTGATCGATGAGGAATTGAAGTTCAGCGTAAAGTGTCTGGGAGGAACAGACGAGAACTACGCGGGCGATGTGATCAGACTCGGTTTCGCCTATGATAAAAAGAGTCTGGACGGTGGATTGTTGGAGACCGGGCAGGATGCGGATTTCACCAAGAGCATTTTCAATGAGGATCTGGTGGTGGAACCGGAAGCCGTGGACTTCATCAACAGTATTCCCGCGGATAAGATACGGGATGTGATCAATGACCTGTTCATGCCGATCTTGCGAATTGACAACAGCGGAGATAATGACGACGAAGCGCAGTTCGAAGTAGAGCGAAAGAGCAACGGATTTATCCTGAAATTCAAGCTGGATTTTGACCGGAACGAGGCAAGCGGGGAGCATCTGGTCAGCATCTATTTCAAGATGCCCCGGGTATGGAACTCTATTTTCGAGGTGACTCTGGTGGATCCGACCAAGGAGCCCCATATCAAGCTGAAATACAAGAACGGAATGGATGTCACTATGTATTCCTATCTCAATAAGGAAAGCACTGCCAATGTCGGAGCCTGCATTCAACGTGCCGGCCTCTATGACATTGCGATCAAGGACGAGTGGATCTACCCCAAGAGCGGCGTGATCTTCCATATTAAGAAGGCGTAGAATAAATATGAAACCAAGATCTCCCCAAAGTATGCAATTATATAAAATGCTCCTATCCCGCGGCTACCCGGAATCGTTCTGTGATCTGGTGACGAAGAATCTGAATACGGATTTTACGGCGAGCCGTATGATCGGTTATCTGTGTCATTATTCTGATCTGCCGCCGGAGGAGATCGCGGACGAAATGCTGGCGATCCTAAGTGACCGCAACCGCATTATGCAGAAGAAAGAACTGGAAAGCAATAATGCAGAGTGGAATCGTATTCTGATGCAGGGACTGGGGATTGATACAGAAGAGACGAAGCATTCACTTTATTAAAAAAATACAATCAGGACCCTTTTCATATCTAGCATTCCTCACTGCTTCCGGAAATCCCTCGGAGCACAGCCGTATACCTGCTTAAAGGTGCGCAGGAATAATTTATAGTTCGTGACTCCGTGCCGATCCAGTATTTCACTGATGTTCAGATCGGTGTCTTTTAAATCCTTGCAGACATGCGTCAGACGCACGCTGTTGATATAGGAAGTGAGGGTGGTTCCCATGTTCCGCCGGAAAAAACGGCAGAAATATTCTGGGTTCAGATGAGCCAGGGAGGCTGCATTTTCCAGAGAAATGGCTTCGGTGTAATGGGATTGGATGTACTGAATCACCGGTTCGAGGTCGATGCAGATTCTTCTGACTTCTGAATCCGGGAAGTATTGTCGACGGTGACTTTATAGTGGGTCATAAGGATGTATAAAAATCATAAAGCAGACCGGAAAACCGCAGAGTATAGCTTTGCGGTTTTTGTATAGAGATCGCCCATGGAAGTCAGAATCTCCTGAATCTGCGCATCGGCAGAAGAATCCCTGTGGGAGAACAGAAAACGGATGCTTTCATATTCTGGGATGGCACCTATCAGAAACGCATAAGGAATCTGTAATAACAGAACCCGGGACGGTGTCGTGGTCCGGGTAGCATGGACGGCGGCGGAATTTACCACATGATAATCTCCGGCATGTAGCAACAGAACCCGCTGTCCCTCAATGAGTTCCATGGAACCCTCATAGATATAGATAACTTCCATGCTTCGATGCCAGTGTTCCGGTATGTAATCGTTATTGCTGTTATAGATTGTAAAACGGACGTTGATTCCGCTTTCAAAAGTAACCTCTTCGTGTGGAAATTGCGGCATCGCAAAGCCTCCTTCTGAAATTATATTATTTCCCGCGATATATTTATATCATAGAATAAAAAGAAGGAAAAAGTCAATATTGACCTAAAAAGAAGTCATAATCAGATATAGGAATCAATGTGGAAAATTGCTAAACTGGTAAACAGAAAGAGCAAGCGGACAAGGTTGAATGACAGGAGGTTATAGCAACATGACAAAGGAAAAAATCGAAGATCTGATAGCAAAAATGACATTGGAGGAAAAGGCGGCAATGTGTTCCGGAGCAGATTTCTGGCATACTGAAAGCTGCGAGCGACTGGGGATTCCCGCAAGTATGGTATCCGACGGCCCTCACGGTCTGCGCAAGCAGGATGACAAGGCGGATCATCTGGGTGTAAATGAGAGTATTAAAGCAGTATGTTTCCCGGCAGGCTGCGGAACCGCCGCATCCTTTAACAGAGATCTGTTGTATCATATGGGCGAGACACTGGGCAATGAGTGTCAGGCAGAAGGCGTCAGTGTCATTCTGGGGCCGGCTGTGAACATCAAACGATCTCCCCTGTGCGGTCGTAATTTTGAATACTATTCAGAGGATCCCCTGGTGGCAAGTGAGATTGCAGGCTCTCTGATCCGCGGTGTGCAGAGCAAGCATGTGGGAACCAGTTTAAAGCATTTTCTGGCGAATAATCAGGAGACCCGTAGAATGTCCGTGAATGAGATCATTGACGAGAGAACACTGAACGAGATCTATCTGGCGGCATTTGAGGGAGCGGTGAAGAAGGCAAAACCCTGGACAGTTATGTGCTCTTATAACAGGATCAACGGTACTTATGCCGCGGCTCATCACAATATCTCACAGAGACCCTGAGAGATAAGTGGGGATTTGACGGTTATGTATGAGTGACTGGGGAGCAGTCAATGACCGCGTGGAAGACTTAAAAGCAGGTCTCGATCTGGAGATGCCTTCCTCTATGGGAGTCAATGATAAGCTGATCGTAGAAGCGGTACAGAACGGAACATTGGAGGAAAAGGTACTGGATACCGCAGTGGAACGTATTTTGAACATCGTATATCGCTATGCTGAGAACCGAGATACCGAAGCGGTGTTTGATCTGGATCACGACCATGAGGTTGCGAAGAAAGTGGCGGAAGAGACCATTGTATTGTTGAAGAATGAGAATGTGCTGCCGCTGACAGAGGGCGAAGAGATCGCCTTTATCGGAAAATATGCGAAAAAGCCCAGATATCAGGGCGGCGGCAGTTCCCATATCAACAGTCATAAGATCACAGGAGCTGGATGCGGCAGAGGCAGCAGCAATACACATATTGTGTATGCCCAGGGATTTGATGACAAAGAAGATAAGACGGATGAGGTACTACTGGCAGAAGCCGTAGAGACAGCTAAAAAGGCAAAGGCAGCCGTGATTTTCGCAGGACTGCCGGATGCATTTGAATCCGAAGGCTTTGATCGTAAACATATGCGGATGCCGGATTGCCAGAACGAATTGATCGAAAGAGTGGCAGCGGTACAGCCTAACACCATAGTCGTATTGCACAACGGTGCACCGGTAGAGATGCCCTGGCAGATCATGTGAAAGGTATTCTGGAAGCCTATCTTGGAGGACAGGCTGTGGGAGGTGCCGAGTATGACATCCTCTTCGGCAAGGTGAATCCCAGTGCGAAGCTTCCGGAGACATTCCCGAAGCAGTTGGAAGATAATCCTTCTTATCTTGCCGGCTTCGGTGAGGCGACACGTGGAATACCGGGAAGGCATTTTCGTGGGATACCGCTATTATGATAAGAAGAAAATGGATGTATTGTTCCCCTTCGGCTACGGATTGTCCTATACCACATTTGCCTACAGCAATCTGCGTTTGGACAAAAAGACAATGAAAGACACAGAAGAACTGACGGTGTCTGTGGATGTGACCAATACCGGAGACAGAACGGGTAAGGAAAGTTGTACAGCTCTATGTGGCGGATAAAGATAGCACTGTGATCCGACCGGTGAAAGAGCTGAGGGATTTCGCCAAGATCGAACTGGCACCCGGAGAGACGAAGACAGTAACTTTACGCTTGGAAAGCGAGCCTTTGCTTACTATGATGTACAGATCCATGACTGGCAGGTGGAGACCGGAGAGTTCGAGATCCTTATCGGAGCATCTTCCAGAGACATTGCTCTCAGAGATACCGTGACTGTAGAATCCACCGTGAAGATTCCTTTCCACTATACCACAGATACGACAATGGGCGACATCATGAGCCGCCCGGAGGCTGGAAACTGGTACAGAGTGTTCTGAGCAAAGGAATGTTCGGTCAGAACAGCGGGGTCAGCGAAGGCGGCGATGCCGCGAAGGAAGCATCAGCGATGAGATGAATGCAGCTATGCTTCAGTATATGCCCCTGCGCGGACCGGTCAGTTTCGGCGGCGGAGTCAGCATGGCAGATGTACAGAAGTTGGTGGACCGCCTGAATGCCATGGAGAAATAATTAACTGTTTATTTATAGCAATCCCTAAAAGTTAGGCAAAAACTAACTTTTAGGATTTTATATATACCACTGAGTGACATTTTTAAGTCGGATGAATGCAAGAAAGAATGTGGAGAATTGTTATAATTAGAATATGAAAAATAAACAGACACAGAAAGCCGCATTACCAAGGCACGTTAAGGAGGAAACGGATGAAAAAAATAGCAATTGGCGGAGGACAGGGATTTTGGGGAGATTCTCCAGATGCTGCTATCCATATGATTCACAATGCAGATATTCAATATCTTGCATGTGACTATCTGGCAGAACTGACGCTGTCCATTATGGCAAAGCAACAACTAAAAGATCCATCAAAAGGTTATGCTCCTGATTTTGTGACAAGATTGTTGAAACCAGCAGGAAAAACTGCTTGGGAAAGAAATATTAAAATTTTGACAAATGCAGGTGGCATGAATATTTCAGGATGTGTAAATGCTATTCGACAGTATGCAACTGAAGAAATATGAAAGGGTATAAAATCGGTTATGTAACAGGGGACGACATTAAATCAAAAATCCCGCAGCTGTTAAAGGATGGATGGACATTTCCGAATTTTGACTACGAAGGCGATTTCACGGATATCGTTGATAAAATATATAATTGCAATGCCTACATTGGTCATGAAGGCATTCAAAGTGCAATTGAAGGCGGAGCAGATGTTGTAATCACCGGAAGAGCAGCTGATAGCGCACTTTTCCTGGCTCCGTTGGCTTATGAATTTGGTTGGAAAGACAATGACTGGGATAACCTTGCAAGAGGAATTATGGCAGGACATTTACTGGAATG
>ENA-OQCS01000677-OQCS01000677.1-human-gut-metagenome-genome-assembly--contig:-NODE-677-length-19066-cov-1.776968_pt1 | contig 19066 bp, 20 predicted proteins | sample MGYA00242757_ERZ504575 | MGnify/ENA primary metagenome ERZ504575 (study PRJEB26092, sample SAMD00036297) | human gut metagenome | host: Homo sapiens | study: EMG produced TPA metagenomics assembly of... | reverse complement strand
ACCCAGTTGGTTACACCGAAGTACTGGTAGACGGCTTGTTCGACAAGAAAGTAAACACCCGCGTGATTTTCAATTCCACCACCGGTGGTATTTTAAAGATTGACAAAGACTAAAATATTGAATTTATAAAAATAAAAAAAGGTCGTTCCTCACTCATTGGAAGAACGACCTTTTATATTTTCAGTATTTAAGCCTTATTTCTGTTTCACCAGCTTCATATACACAGGAAGTCCGTTTCGCAACAAACAAGACACTTCCGTATTTCCATTCTCCATTGTTTTTAAGAACACACCAGGCACATTTCCATCCATCTGCCAGATGCCCTTCAGTTCAATAAAGGCAGGGGTGGGAATTTCCTTCCAGTTCTTCTTGTCCAGCATTTTAGGACGCAAGTTCGGATTGGCCATACCCAACGACAGACTACCATCTGTATTCTTTTGTTCTATCAGCAACAGTTCCGTAGCCGAAGAAACTACCTCACCTGCTGTCAATCCCTTCGCAGGAGTAAAGAATGAATAAGCCAGCACATTCTTCGGTGCATATTTAATGATGTGCAAGGAATCCTGCATTTCCACTACCGAGAATAATTCTCCTTTTGTCTGACGGTCGGCCACATTTTTCATCTTAGCTTCATCCGCTGCCGGAACTACAACAAAAGAATAAGACTTCTTCTCCGGTTTCACCCCGTGGTTCATATATGCTTTTGCCACCACTTCTTTAGCCGGTTTGCCAGCCATACCTACAGAAGAAGGCGTTTCCTGTTCGTCATAAATCACCGTAAGTTCATCATGACCTGCCGGAACAAAGAAGCCGGTTGAAACAGGATTAATCATCGTCACAGGTTCTGAAGAAGCATAATTCTGGCGATTTCCCTTCGTTACCTCCTGGCCGTTCACAGTCAACTTATTGTACTGTTTACTTACTACCGACTGGAATAAGTTCGTAGCCGTAATCATGTTGTCCGCATAATCACCTTTTGCAGAAATACCATTTCCAATACTGAACAACATACCGTCGATAGCCAACACCGACTTACAGAAAGTCAAATTGGTAGGAGTAAATCGCTGGCTTCCCCAACGGTCATCCTGATCAAAAGCGGTAGCAAAGAGTCCGTAATCCTTCATCGATACAGCCCCGGCAAAATTGCTCGTTCTGGCCTTCTGGTCAAAACGATCCTTATCGTTCTTATAAGGCATCATTTCCGCCCAGTCGGTATAATGCACTGTCGTACTTCCCGGCATCATGTTCCAGTCCCATCCGGCACCCTTGTTCTCATTGTTAGAAGGATAACCTGTAGGAACCAGTCCCCCATCGTACAGAATCTCCAGCGTACCGTGACTCTGGTAACGTCCGAAACGATTGGTCTTGTTATAAATTTCACTTCCCCACAACATAGCCGTAGGCGACTTCATCACAGCCACCCATCCCGGCTGGCGATACACCCCTGCCGAGCTGTAGTTATACTGATAGAATCCGTTGGCATCAGCAGCCGGTACCGGATACTTATCCGTCTTAAAGAAGTAATTATAATAAGCAGCCAGTTCCTTATCTAAATCCGTACCTGTGGCATCCGCTCCAATCTCAATCAACTGTTCGAACAGTTTCTGCGTAAAGGGCACTTCAATACTATAGAAAGGATGGCGTCCTGCCATACTGTTGGCATAAATCCGGTTCTTGTCACCTTCTGTACGCACAGCAGTCATGTAAATCGTTACGACAGCCTTTTTCAGTCTTTCATACGATTTAGGATCAATCTTGAAGGAAGTCCCCTTGAAACGATAGAAAGTATTCCACCACGTTTGTAGGAATACATGTATCCGTTATAGTGCGCATTGTGATGGAACCCAGTACCGTCCGGCTTCAGAATGTCCTTATTACCCACATTATAGCGTGTACATACTCGCAGGAAACCGGAGAGCAACTGCAAGTCCTGCACAGCCTGCTGGTCGTTCGGGTTAGCCAGTGCCAGATTAAACACGTATGGCACAATGTTGAAAATATAGTCCGAACTAATCCAGTTCAGGATGGCCTTATCTCCCTGACGAATCACATCCACTTCCAGTAGTTTCTGTACAGCTGCAATCATTTTAGCCTTACGTACCTCATCACATACCGGAATGGCACTCATCAAATCAGTAGGAATCTTTCGTACATCACTATAGTTGCTATATACCAGCTTAGGCATTCGAAGGAAAAAAATTGTGTGTAAACAGATAATCCAGATATAAATCCAAATCGCCTTTGCTGATTTACCGTATTTCTGCACACCGTATGACAGCGCACGTACCGTTTTTGCCACATCTCTCAGATGCTGGTTCATCACTTTCTCGCCCCATAAATCTCGCTCCTGTCACGGTATAGTCTCCCGTACGCTGCAGCATCAGCATCTTTAGCCCCATCTGTGCGGACTTCAGCTCACTCTCAGAAGCCTTCGGTTCCGGAAACTTATATTTCTTACGGAACTCTGCAAGTTCTTTCAGCTTCGTTTCGTCCGTATTCTGATTCACTGTCTGCTGTACTGCCGCATCTGTCGTCATGTTACCGGCTGCATGCACAACCGGAGTACACATTCCACACAAAAAAAGTAAATAAAGATTTCGTGTTAAGTTCATGATATTTAAAGTTTAAATTAATTCAAAGCCTTCAACCAAGCTGGAACACTACCCAAACGGCGTTCCAATTGTGCCTCATAAAGTGACTGAGGTTCTACCGGCACACCATTACTTTCATCCAATTTCACCTGCTCTTGTACAAACTTGACAGGATCACCATGGAATCCTACAATAACCGGCGGTAAAATTTTCCAATATTTCCAACCCGTACGCCACCAGTCAAACTCCCCATTCGCCGGCAGTGTGCCATTGCCATTCAGTTTTGTATTCGTAGAGAACATATTCCAGATGGTCAGGTCATTCAAATGATTCGGCACTTGATTGGCGTCTCCGCCCTGTCTGGACTGCACAAAACCACCTGTACAATTATCTATCAGTGTAGCACGAGGCTGAGTGGCATGCGATTCAAAGCAAGCATCATCTCCACGTAACCTTCCAGATAACAGCCCCCATACTGGGTTTTGATACACCGCAGGCATGATACTGCCCGGTATTACTCTGGAACGTAGGATATTCATCCGCCAGCGGACCGTCCGTACAATCACGCACCGCACCGATAAATACCCGGCTGGAACCTTGGGAACGGATAGCTGCATGACCGCGATTTCCAGTAATATTAATCTTATAAGCAGAAAAATTCGCACTCGAAATAATTGAAGCTGCCTCGCTCACATTCTCAAAATTCACACGCCGCATCCATGAATTGACAACGCGCATAAAAGCAATCGGTTTGTAAGCCCCATCGTCAATCCAGCTACGATGATGTTGAAAATCATCTACCGCATGCCCTACAAATGTCAAATCCTCTACTCCCACATTCTCATAATACGAATATTTACGCAGTTTCCAGTTCCATTGTGCATCCACCTCATGCATAATCGGTTCTTTAAAGGTAATTTCATCCCCGCTGATGTTCACAATCTGATGATAATCCTCACCTGTACTCCTTCTGTCGAGATATTGGTCATCGTCGATTCCCAGGCATACGGCAACAGCTCCTGTTTCACCAGTTCCGGACTATTATCGTGCAAATACAAGCACACCCATTCACCTACTTTAAAATTCGATGCCCCGGCCACTTTTACCTTAAAGGTACCTTTCCCGGCATTTCCCGTCACTTCATATTCAGCTCCCCAGCCATGCATTATGCTTGATGTTAATCATCACCGGAGAAGAATACATCACCTCCGTATCGGTTGGCAAATTCGGAGTATCCATTTTAATGAACGTTTTGTCGGCCCGTCTCCCTTTATTACAAAGTTTCCACCATAGATAATGATAGACGAGCTCGTATTATTCCCTTTTCCATCGTACGCGGGGTTTTCAACACCTTGTGTCAGTGTATTATCCTCCTCATTATGCAGCACATATTCTCCTGCCGGAAAGTAGAACACCACTCTTGCATTGGCATTTGAATACGATTTGCTTTCGTCGTCAATGCGTACCAACTTTTTTCTTTCAGCAATTTCAAAAATGCCTCCCGTGCAGTCAAATCAGGATGGGCATCCATATATTCCTTCACATTAATCGTTTTATACCCTAATGCAAATCCATCTGGTGCTTCTTCTTCCCCATGTTTGTAACCGGCATAAGAAAAATCCAGCAACACATTATCGGCCGAACCTGCCACAAATTTGTTCCAAGCATCCGTGGTACCTTTTCCCTGCACTTGTGTATTAATTTTCTTCTCTCCACAACGCAAAGATATAGTCAATGTTCCCGCATCCTCATCTGCCGAACATCCGGCAAAAGGAGAAAAAGCTGCAGCCGGCTCCTTTTCTACATCCCATACCTGACGGGTACCTATTTGCATCCATTGAGAACCGTTATAAGAAACTTCCCAGAAGTTTTTTCTTCCCACCCGGAACTGAGGAGTAAAAGTTCCTTTCCCTGCCGAACTTAAAGCCGCCGCCAACTGTCCGTCTGCAGTGGTCAGGTTTTCGGTTTTTCCATCCAGTTCACACACCCAATAACCATCTGCATCAATACCCACTAATGGGACGGAGTTCTTCTTTACCTGTTCCTCCTCTGCATACACGGTGAGCACATGTCCGTTATCCAATTCTACCAGATAACGTCCGTTGCTTTCTTTCATACAAGTAAGTACCTTCACTTTTCCCTCAGCAATCTGCTGCATATCAGCCACATCACGGTTCATCTGAACAATTACATCACTCACTGTCGGTATATTATCTCCTTCCGTGCTTCCGTAACCTTCATTACCTTCCTCACCTGCCGGATTTTCATCCGTACATGCACATACCATCCCTATCGCCATTATCGCCCAGAAAAGCAACAACCTGCCAGTCAAGAATCTTAAACAAGTTTTTTTCATTCAAATCCAGTTCTTATTATTTTCTTACAACTATATGGCAAAACTACCCCGTAATAGCAATGCATCTACTACGGGGCAGTATTTCCCATATTATGATTATTTCAAGGCTTTCAACCAAGCCGGCACATATCCCAAGCGATTCTGAAGCTGCGCCTCATACAATGACTCTGGAGTAACCTTTACCCCCGTACTTTCTTCGTATGTAAGCTGACCTTCTTCTTGTGAGAAAGTAACGGCTTGCCCATGTGTTCCAACCACAATAGGAGGATATATTTTCCACCAAACATTTCCGGCATCCACCATTTAAAGTCAGAAGCAAAGTTAATACCCTTCTCATCAATTGTACCCGTCACCTCCAAATTCCACAAAGTAAGATCTGACAAATGGTTGGGAGCTTCCGTTTCTGCTCCACCGGCATGATAGCGTACCAATCCCCCCGACAATTATCAAACAACGTAGCACGAGGCTGAGTGGCATGCGATTCAAAGCAGGCATCCTGTCCCCAGTTACAATTCCACACTACGGTTCCCATACTTGGTTTGGAAACCCCGCAACCGTGCCATTGCCCATGACCTCGTGAATCAGCACTTTCGTCACTCACCTTGCCAATAAACACACGCTGGAACCTTGTGCACGCACAGCAGAGTGTCCGCGATTACCCGTAATCGAAATATTATAAGCCGAACAGTTGGCCGACTCTCCAAAAGTAACAGCCTCACTGACACTTTCAAAGCTTACATTGCGTACCCAGGAATTTACCACACGGCTCAACTGCAAAGGCATATAACTGCTATCATAAAGCCATGCATCAGGGCATCCGGATCATTGTCCCATGATGATAATAAGGAGTAATAGCTTTCCCGACAAACGATAAGTCTTCCACACCCACATTTTCAAAATATTTATAATCACGTATTACCCATCCACCATCATAATCATTATAAGCGATATCCACTTCATGCATAATCGGCTCATAGAAAGTCACCACATTACCATCAATAGACTTAATCTGATGGAATTCCATGACATTTACACCTTTCCCGTTCTCATTTGTTCCAGTAAGCCCTGGCTGTTGTGCCACCGACCATTTTGTTGTCATCTGACTATATATAGGTCCCACCTCTTTCTTTAGAAGTTCATCATTTCCGCTTCGCAAACGAAGCTGTACCCATTTGCCGACCGACAGATCGTTAGCCACTCCCACTTTTACGCTAAAACTACCCTTAGCTGCATTCTCCACTACAGTTGCCAAAATCTTGGAATTATCAATATTTGTCGGGCTATTAGTATGTTTAATTGTCAGCAATGGAGCAGTCGTCGATTCACTCGTTCCAATCGGATTGTTCATCAACAGACGAGTCTTGCCTTCCCCATCACCTTTTATCACAAAATTACCTCCATAGATTTCAGGAAACTTATCCGTATCTCCTTCCGGCTGCAAATCATAATCACCAGCCGGGAAATAAATCACGATTTTTGCAGTAGCGTTTGTATTCGAATTATCCGTCTTTCCAGGACATTTACGTACCAATTTATTTTCATACAGAATCAGATTCAACGCTTCACGGGCAGACAGGTTATCATTTTCCATACGTTCTTTCACGTTTATCACCTTGTATCCCCAGGCGAATCCATCCAATGGAGCACTTCTCCGTGATTATATCCTGCATACGAATAATCCAGCAATATATTATCTTCACTCTTCATGAAGAACTTCTTCCATGCCTGAGCCGATGAAGAAACCGTAGCATCTATTGAAAGAACCATTTCACCTCCAGATAAAGCCAGTGACAATGTTCCATCTTCATTTTCCGTGACGGATTTAAACAAAGAATAGCTGGCCGCCGTTTTTCCTTCCAGTGAAGGAGCCGGAGTGTCCGACAGTTTTTTCCAATGCGCTCCGTTCAGAGACATCTGCCAACAGCCGTCTTCCCCTAAGGCCAGTTGAGGGGTAAGTGTACCCTTTCCTAAGCTCTTACGTGCCGGAACGGGATTACCGGAGAGGTCTGTCAATGTCTGTTTTTCACCTCCCAGCTGATATTCCCAATATCCATCCTCATTAATCGCAAAGGCTGGAATATCAGTATCGGTTTCTGCCTGTAAAGCCGCATTTACAATTTTCCCGTCACTTAACTCCAACGTATAGTTATGTTGTTCATCCGAGGTATAATCCACCACTTCCACTTCGCCATCCACCATCAGCTGAAGGGCAGCAATATCTGAATTATACTGCGCTAATTGTTCTGCCAGTTCAGCCGGCTGTTTCGGTATCTCTGTCGGAGCTGGAGGGTTCACGGTTTCCTCGTCCGAACATGCTGTGATTGCAAATAAACAGCAACAGAACAATGCATTCTTCCAAAATCGCAAGTTCATAGTATTATCTGTTTAAATGTATCCGCATCGATGCTGTATCGGATGGCGGAAAACTGTTTTTCTATTTTTATTATTCTATGGTTGCACCATAGCCTTGATATTCTGGTTTTAAGACATACGTACCTGTTGACTTATCCAAAGACTCAAAAGGAGAAGCATCCAACTTCTGAATCTTTTCTGCATTTTCCAAAGGAGGAGTATCTCCTTGCCACAGGTTCAAATAAAAATCACCTATAATATAGCCAATATTATCAGCTACTTCTCCATCTGTAGCTTGCAATGAAGCTGAAGAATTTCCTCTTTTGCGGAACACCGTCACATTATTATTATTATCTGCATAAATAATATTATTCTTCACAATCATCGTAGAAATATCCCCATTTACAATACCATATCCTGCATAATGCATATTAAGGAATGTGGTATTACGCAATACCAATGATCCAATACCTGCATTCGTGGTATTACCATTATTCACTCCAAATAATTTAAATGTTGACGCATTATTCCCATAGAAAATAGTATTTTCAACAGATATTGAATTGAAATTTACAAAATTGTCTTTTCCAACACTTATTATATTATACTCTGTCGACTTATCTATTTTATTTTAGATTTATGGAGGGTGAAGCTATTTATAGCAACAGCTGTCGATGCATAACAAATGCATTTGAGTAGCAGTAGACGGTACTTCAAGATTACACCCATCAAACGCCACATACGGAGCATTATTAGTATTTATTGTCAAGAAACGATAGGTTGCATTCTCATTCAATTTTAAAGCTACATTCTTACAAATAAGACTCGTTCCAATTCAATGTAATTTGTGTTCGTACATGTCACAACCGGCTTTTCCCCTGTAGGAGAATCATTAATTAAAACCTTGTTCTTATTTTGGGAATTCTTATATGTTACGTTCAATCCAGCTCCAATAAAATAAAGTCCATCTTCAGCAATTTCAGCATTATCGTCAGAAATGAGGCTTACTTTCAAATCTACTTCCTCTTTATTAATAAGGACCTTATCATCCGCACTTCCCTTCTTTATTGTCACATCATTCACAACAATTTCAGCGCCTGCCAGAAATTCCTGATACCAGCTTGTGATTACTTTCTTAGAACGTACCTTAATCTGGTCAATTGCCCAATACACTCCTTTATTTACCTGCAAAGTAATGATACCTTCCGCTCCATCTTGATTCGGAGGGGTAACAGACAAAGTAGTCGGATTCGATTTATCTATTGATGCAGTTACAGTCCAACCTTCCGGTGCACTTATCAACACCGCTTCTCCTTCAAATCGATAGAAGTAGTCCTCTCCTGTAGTCGGCACAATCCAAAATCCTTCTTCCAGAGCAGGTTCCGTAATGGCACATGCCAGACCTGAAACGATAGGAATTTCATATTTCGTACCACTACCCGTTAAAGTAATTTCGAATTTATCTCCTGTCGCATTAGGGCAGCCGATGCTATCGGACCAGCTACAGAAGAACTTCCACTTGCAGAAGCATATACACGAGTTCCTTGCTGGCTCTTTACTTCTTCCCAAGTCAGCTCATCGTCATAGCTTACTTCCCAGTAGTATTTGCCTTCCGACTCCATGGTCAGACGGAACTGGGGAGTAACCCCCGGTTCACCATCTACAGCCAGTGCACGGTGTTCCGTTTCCACACCGCCAATCACCCAATTACCGTCAGTAGAAATACTCACTTCCTGATACACATCCGTAGCTCCTATTTTCCCCTGAGTCAGCGTGATTGTATTTCCATCACTTAGCGTCAAAGTATAGCTTCCATCCTCATTTTCTGTATAACTTTGGATGGTCTTGTTCCCATCCAAAGCCACACGTATCATGTTCATGCTTTCATTCAACCGATCGACCTTTGCTTCCATGGCAGTTACACGATCTTTCAAGGCATCAATGTCTCTTTCCAGATCATCGGTCTTACATGCTCCTAATGATAGTACCATCAGGGCCACACCTATATATTTATAGATTTTCATAATGTACATCTTGTTTTGTTAACCTATTGTTCATACTCTTAACGAACTGTCACGTTTACCGTAACCAGCTTACAGTAGCCTTCCGCTGAGAAGACTTTCAGATACAACGTATAAGAACCTGAAAGGCCAGCTGGAGCTGTCACTTTCAAATTCGTTTCAGTCACTTCCACCTGCAACGGAGTTGATTCAATTACAATCTCCTTTACATTGGTCTGCTGAATAGCAACTGAAACAGATTGCCCAGCCTGGACAGACAAATCATACCCATCCGTCAAGGTCAAACCAAAAGAATCTTCAACTCCCACAGGAACCGTTACTGATTCTCCCGTAGAAGCCACTACAAATGTCATTGACTTGCCATCCTCGCTAACCGTTACAGACTGAAAAATACTAGGTAACATCATGTCCGGACTTGCTATAGGAGTAGTTCCTCCAATACGTTCCCAAGTGGCACCTCCATCCATAGAAACCTGCCAGTAACCTTCTGCATCGACACTAATCTGAGGAGTTACCCCATTTTTCCCATCTACCGGCCACGCAGTAATTGAATTTCCAGCATCATCTGTCAGGACATAGTCCGCACCGTCCTGCGTGTAATGCCACGTGCCATCATCTGCAATATACATTTGCGGCATTTCGTTATCCGGATTTCCGCTGTAAACCGTCACAGCCGTTCCATCGCTCAAAGTGAGTACATAATTTCCGGTCTTTTCATCACACTATAGTCTTTGATGTAAACCTGCCCCAAAACCATGTCCTGATAAGCAACAATCTGCTTGTTATAAGCATCTATCTGTGCATCCAATGCATCCAGACGCGAATTCAGGTCGTTAATGTCATTGCGAATTCATCACGGTCATCGCACGATGAGAACGCGATAAAAGACAGACATGTAATAAATAGATATAGTAATTTTTTCATGATATTAAAAATTTAGCGTTGTTGTGCACCATAATTTGCATATTCTGCAGTCGGGATAAATACTCCATTCTCCAAATCAAATGTAGCTCCAGCACTTACATCAAATGGATCGGAAGAGGCTGCTTCTACTTTTGTCTGAGTATAGCCACTCGGAATAGTACCATTCCAATAATTAGTTGGAATATCCTTGCCCTTATCAAATTTTAGAAGATTCTCAAAAGTAACTACTGAAGGGTCGCCGAATGTACATTCAGTAAATACGAGGTCTTTGCTTTTTCATCATTAGTATTACTCCACAACAAAAGATTACGGAATATAACTGTACCTCTTATGTTGCCACGTATCATAGGTTGGGAACCACAAAGGAAATTAATAAACGTATTATTTTCTATTGTGATAGTATTTTTTTCACTGTAAATTCCATCAGTACCATCAGTTGTTAAAACCAGAATGTTACCATTAATTGAATAATCATTAGTCATCGTTGAGTAAAATACATTATTTATTATGGAAACATCTGCGCTCAAATTTCGATTATAAACAACTTTATTCTCACCGCTTCCAGTCGAGCCTGACAAATTAAACAATCGAGAAGCAGCATATGCTGTTGTTTGGTTAAATGCAAAACGATTTCCTTTCAAATATATATTATCAATTGAATTATCATCGCCCAAAAATGCATTTAAGAAATTTCCACCTGAAGCGATTGGTACTTTACAACCATCCAGAATCAAATTATTCAATATAATGCCTGAAGCATTTATCTGCATAAATGGAGATATTTGCGTTCTTAAATATCACATTTTGAGCAATAAATTCACCCGCTGTTCCTGTAGCATTAAACAAATTTGTATTATCAACAACAACCGGTTCACCCTTCGGATTATCTGAAATTAATACCAATTTATTAAAGTCAGTTGAAGAGATAACAGCTTCCACACCCTGAGGAATAAAATAAACGCCATCCGCAGAGATTGTTGCGGCATCAGTGAAAGCAGTTTCCATCCGAGTAAGTCGCCTTATTTATAGTCACATTACCCACAGTAATGTCACCTCCCTGATTATACACCTGATTGAAATAGCTGGTCACAGCTTCCCGAACCTTCACCTTTGCTACAGCCCAGTACATTCCTTTATTCACCTGTACCACCACTTCATCCGTATTATTGGCAGTAGCACGACTTTTCAAGCCAGCAGAAGCAGTTGCTGACTTTTTCACTGTCAAAGTAGCTTTACCGTCAGTCAAAGTTTCAGAAATGCTAGCTTCCCATCCGTGAGGAGCAATCACAAACCAATGGTCACCTTTTATCTCTACTTCGGCAGAAGCTCCATCTGCACCAATTTCCCAATAACCATCCGCCATATCTTTTTCCGGTACATTGATCACGCATGACAGGTCTGAGATGATAGGAATGCGAACTTCATTTGTAGGATCTTGCCCGTCACCATTTGTATAATAGGTCAGCACAAACTCATTTTCCTCTACCTTTGCATCCTTAAAAAGGTTATCCTTGGCTAATTCACCACCAGCTTCAGTTACATACACTTTATTACCTTCTGCATCAGTTACATTCTGCCAAGCTCAGAGTCGCCAAATCTTACTTGCCAATAATACTGCCGTGTTAGAATTATCCAATGCAATGTTAAATTCAGGCTTATCTCCATCAACACTACTATCAGCACCCACTGCATTATAAGGAGTATCACTGCCATTCAGCATCCACTTGCCCGTTTCCGGATTAACCCCCAGCTGAGGAGTCGTAACCGTACCTTTTGAACCAATTGCAAGTGTCAATACATTCCCGTCATTAAACTTGGCAGTAAAAGTAGTTCCATCATTTACCAATACCTCAGAAATAGAATAAGCCGGAACTTCGGTAAAAGTACCGTCACCATTATCTATCGTCTGACAAACCAATACTTTAGAGAAGAATGCAATATTCTCATTCAGTAATTTTACTTGTTCTTCAAGCAGAGTCACTCTATCCTTGAGAGCATTCACATCGTCCTTCAAATCCTCCTGCTTACAACCCGTCACAGCCAATACCATGAGAGCCAAAAGGATATATGATTTTATGTATTTCATAACGTAATTCATAATTTAAAGTTAATCTGTCACATTGACAACCACAGTATATACCTGTGAATCGTCATGCTTATAGTTCGCATTTGTAATCAAGAAAGTTGCTCTGTAAGTACCCACATTTCATAGGTATAGCTATATGAACGAATGTCTTGCGACAAGTTCTTGATGCTTACCCCCTGATCAGGTTCACATGAGGTAATCTTAATAGGGTCAGACACCAGCCAGGCAGTTTTCCACGAATAAGCACTTCCCGTACTGTGAATATAGAATCCTCCATTTGCCACATTGTTCATGTTCCACATCCCTGAAACATTTGCTGTTACTGTGCCATACGCTAAATCATCAGGTAAATAGCTTGAAACGCTAGTCCAATCGTTACCTTTATATCCCTTATCATCGTCTTTAATTGACTGGTTATAGAGATTTTCATGATTGAAGTTCAACGCAGTAAACATGAATTCACCTGCATATTGATGCGTCACATTGTTATTGCGAAGCAGATTCTCTATATTCATAGAGTCAAAATAATATTTCAACTGAGTAGTAGCATTCTTTCCATTAACGCTAGGATTAGGTCTTTCCTCTTTGTTATAAGCTATCGCTATAACCAAATTCTTACCTACAAAATCCTTTACATCCAACTCACAAGACTTTGCCACAGTTATATTCGTTCCAAGATTATCGTACTCAGCTTTAGGACAAATTTCCTTCCACTTTCCCGCTTTCCAGAAATCAACAACCAGCGTAGAATCAGCATCAAATTATCTTTTGATAAACCGGGGAAACCTTCTACCCCATTTTCCGGATCGGAAAAAGCATAAAAGACATCAATACAATTAGTATAACGCCCTGTTGACTCTGCGTATGAAGTACCTTCCTGATAGATATTAAATTTTAACTTTGAAGAAACAATATCTGATTCTTCATTTTCCACACGTTGACGGTAAATATACTGATGTCCAAGTTCTCCACTATAAAAAGTTATGAAATCAGGTTCTCCCGCAAAAGAGAACTCTACCGGAGTTCCTTTTTTTACAGTAATTATACTCCCTTCGGCAGTAACAGTCTCTGATGTCACCACGCTTACGTTTACTTCGTCCAGTCCTTCGGTCATCTCCTTTGTACAAGACGCAAAAGCCAACGTAGAAAGCAACAATATATATAATTTTGAAGTTTTCATTTACCAATAATTAAATTTTCATTAATACATTTATCATTACCAACCCGGATTGTTGCTTGTGATTGCCTTATTCACAGCCATTTCCGCATCAGGTATAGGGAAATAATTATAAGTAGAAGATACCTGGAAATAAGTATACACATTTGAAGGGCCCTGATTCCATTCCCCTCCTGCACGAGCGTAATCAATAAGCTCATTCATATCCTCTACAAAGTCTCCCCAACGAATCAAGTCAAAATGACGAGTATATTCAAAGCAAAGTTCACGACCGCGCTCATCTTTCACCATCTGGCGGAACTCATCTTTGTTTAAAGCTCCCTTTACAATTGTACTTGCTCCAGCACGCTCTCTCACCTTATTCAGATAATCATAAGCGGCATCCGGTCCGTTCAATTCATTTTCAGCTTCCGCTACCATCAGCAGCACATCAGAATAACGTAAAATTGGGAAATTAATAGCAGTATTATTCTTATCTTTCTTATCGGCCTCATATTCACGACGGTATTTAGAACATGCACGAGCTATATTCGTCGTAAATTTACTATTATAGTCATAATCTCCTTCCTTGGGTTCTGTTGTTCCAGAAGCCCAATCTTTTTTCCCATAAGAATAAGATCTGTTATTATCATGAGCAAGGACAGCATCCCGGAAACCCAGTTCATAAAATTTACGTCCCGTCACACCGGTATTTTTGCCATCTTTTTCCATATAAACAAAAGGAGCAATATTCCACAAGAAACGACTATCCTTCAATTTAATAGTCTTGCAAGCCTCACCTTCTGCTTTTTCTGTTTTATCACCTGTATTCCAATTTACATGAAGAGACATCAGTCTCTCACTACTTGGTTCTTCAATACAATACAAGCGATACAATTTAGGAGTTGCAAACATAAACTCATACGAATATCCCGGATCTGCTGCACCTACTATATCTGAATTAGATGACATATCAGGAGCTGCCAAACCAATAATATTACCAATACGTCCTTCTGCCTTTACATCCGTAGTGTTATTACCGGAAAATTCAGCTTCCCAAATGCTCTCATTAGCTGTGGAATTATAACGATCAGAACATAAATCAATGAAGTAATCCCAATAATCCTTTGCTAAGTCATGTCCTTGATTTGTACAGACTTTCAACGCATAATCTTTTGCAGCCTGATAATAATCCTTTTTTTCAGCATCTGTAGCTGCACGGTTATCGCATGATATTCTCCTGCACGGAACAGATATACACGCGCCAAAATACCCCATGCGGCTGATTTTGACACACGACCAGGCTTATAATTCAGTTTTGCAGCTGTCAACAAGCCTCCAGTCTTTTCATCTGAAACTTCCTGCATCTCCTTAATAATGAAATCATAAATTTCCTGCTTGTCTGTACGAGGAATATCCAATCCTACCACATCTTTCGTAGATTCTGTTTTAAAAGGCACGTCCCCCCAGCACTGCACTAAGTTAAAATAATAGAACGCACGCAAAAATCTTGCTTCCGCTGTATACTGAGCTTTCAAACCAGAATCAATATCAGAAACCTTATCAATATTTTCCAAAAAAATGTTCGCACGGTTAATGCCGGAATACAAAGTATACCAGAATCCTGTTACTGCCGCATCACTGGTAGTAGCATTATTACAAATCAGTCCTTTAGTGGCAGGTGCACGTCCTGAACCTCCATAGTGAGACAAATCATCACCTCCCACAAGATACATATAGTCTGCTCCATAGAACGTAGACTGACCTAACTCTGCATAAATTCCGGTCAAAAAAGAGTTGGCCTCATCTGCCGTATTAAAATAGTCTGACAGTGTAAGCTGGTAAGGCTCTTTATCCAGAAAATTACAGGATGTCAGTGCACCGCCAAACAATAAAGTAAAAATCGTATATTTTAATGCTTTCATAATTAATCCCTTAAAACTTTGTAAACTCTTATTAGAAACCTAGGTTAACACCAAAACTGATAGAATAAGCTCTCGGATAAGAAGAGAAGTCAAGTCCCGGAGTCAACGCACTGTTACGAACCGACACTTCCGGATCATAACCAGAGTAGCTGGTCCATGTCCACAAATTCTGCGCAGCAATGTAAACTCTTGCATTGCTTAACTTAGCCTTTGCAATCAACGTTTTTGGGAAAGTGTAACCCAATGTCACTGTTTTCAAACGTAAGAAGGAACCGTCTTCTACAATTCGGGAAGAAATCACACGATTTGAAGCAGAAGTAGTTGCTGCCGGAATGTCACTGTCCGGGTTTTCCGGTGTCCAGCGACCGGCATAGCTGGCATACTGGTTCAGCTCGCGCGACTTGTTGTTCGAGCTTTCAAAGAACAGACGGTTGGCATTCATAATGTCATTACCGTATGACCACTGGAAAAATACACTTAAGTCAAATCCTTTGTAAGTAAAGTTATTAGTGAAACCACCTGTGTGAATCGGTAAGCCACGGCCTATAATCGTACGGTCGTTGGAATCAATGATTCCGTCACCGTTCACGTCCTTATATTTAGGCATACCCGGTTGTGTATTGGTTTCTGTAGAATAATATGGAACCCCTTTCTTTAATGTATAGGTATCACCAGATTTATTAAAATCATCATACTTATAAGTTCCCTCATAAATATAGCCATACATCATACCCATAGGCAATCCTACCTGAGCAATGTAACTGGGCTGTGAGTTATAATTCTGGTCAAATGAGGCTGCCGTCAGTAAGCTGTTCTGCCCTTCAGACAATGCTAATACTTCATTCTTATTGAACGCGATGTTAAAATCGGTTGACCAGGTAAAGTCCTTTGTCTGAATATTCACTGTATTCAAGCTCAATTCCAATCCGTCATTACGTACCTTACCAATATTCTTCGTTGCACTGTAGAAACCGGAAGTCAACGGAAGAGAAGCCTCTAAGAGCAAATCTCGCGTAGTTTTACGATAAATATCTGCTGTAAAATTCAAACGTTCCTTGAAGAAACTTAAATCCAATCCCACATTCCACTGTTCCGTGGTTTCCCATTTCAAGTTGCTATTACCAATAGAAGTAGGAACCGTTCCTACATTGGTAGTACTACCATTAATAGGATAAACACCACTTGGAATACTTCCGTTAGAAATATAATCTCCCACTTCGACTTCAGCGCCTGCAACAAGGCATAATATTCATATTCACCAATTCGGTTGTTACCGGTCAATCCCCAGCTCGCACGAAGCTTACCAGCATCAAGTACCTTTTTCAACGGTTTCATAAACTCTTCTTCCATAAAGTTCCAGGCCAAAGAACCAGAAGGGAAATAACCGTAACGGTTCTTTTTACTAAATTTAGAAGAGCCATCGGCACGGAATGAGGCCGTTGCATAGTATTTCGATTTGTAATTATAATTAAAACGGGCAAGATAAGACATCATTGACCATGAACTTTTTAAAGAATTAGTTGTACTTGCCTGTCCTTCATTCATACCCGCCATACCTAATGACTCGTTAGGTATATGAATGGTCTTAAATGAATAATATTCATAATCCGAATTCTGGAATGTAATACCGACTAATGTATTAAAGAAATGTTTTTTCTTGATATTAGTCTGATAAGTTAATGTATTTTCGTTCAACCAGGTCAGACGTTCATTACGAACAACTTGCGCATTTACCTTATCTGTTGAAGTAGGACACCATAACGTGTCTTGGAGTTATTAAACTGGTCGTTCTTACGTGCATCGTATGTATAACCACCCGAAACTTTCAACTTCAAGCCTTTAATAAATTCATATTCCACAAAACCGTTCAACTGCAAGTTATTGATATAATTTTTGCGGTATTCGTTCTTTAACGACATAATCGGGTTGAAACGGTAGTCGTTGCTGTTATCCACTGCATCATCCATTACGTTATCCATCAAAGAGCTAAGCGGTTTGTTCGGGAAAGTAACCGGACGATACCCCCATACGCTATAAAACAAGTTATTCATACCACTGTAAGAGTTCTCTGAAGGAGTGGAACCAGTCTGAATAGAACGAGAATAGTTGGCTGTCAAACTCATATTCAGTTTGTCACGACGAACTACCGTGTTCATACGGCCCTGCAAACGCTCATAACCAGAATTCAGCAATATACCCTCCTGATTATAATAAGAAAGAGAAGCATTATAACGAACTCCTTCCGTACCACCACTCAAACGCAGGTTGTGGTTGTGCTGCAAAGCGGTACGGAAATTTCATCCTGCCAGTTATACTGGTCAATATTACGGTAATCTTCCAGTGTCCATTGTTTACCCTCCCATTCCATCAAATAACCACCATTGGATGAAGTCATCTGTTCCGGATACATTTCGGCTTGCAATTTTACAAATTCGTATGCATCCATCATCGGAATAGTACGCGTTACATGTTGCATGGTTACGCTACCATCATAACTCAATTGCGCCTTACCAACCTTTCCTTTCTTTGTAGTAATGATAACAACACCATTCGCACCACGGGCACCGTAAATAGCCGTAGCTGATGCATCCTTCAAAATATCCAACGATTCAATATCCGAAGTTGATAGTGCTGGCAATAGCTGCATCTTCTACCGGGAAACCATCAATCACATAAAGCGGAGAGTTATCCTGTGTCAACGAGTTGTTACCACGAATCACAATGTTCATGGTTCCACCTGGGGTACCTTCACTGGAAGATACATTCACACCGGCAATACGTCCACCTAAAGTCTGATCGAACGAACCAACCGGAGTATTCAGCAATTCATTCATATCTGCCTTAGCCACGGAACCGGTCAAGTCTTTCTTTCTTACTTCCTGGTAACCTACTACTACTACTTCATCCAATACCTTCGTATCTTCTTCCAATACGATAGACATCGGCTTAGAGGTATCCACCTGCAGTTCTTTTGTGGCATAGCCAATAAAAGAGACCACAATAACGGATTTTTTGTCGGGTACTCCCAATGAGAACTTACCATCAATATCAGTAATAGTTCCCTGAGTAGTCCCTTTCACTTGGATACTGGCACCAATAACGCTTTCACCCGTCTGGTCAACCACAGTACCCCTCACGAGTACCTGGCCATAGCCACAGTTACAGAGAACAAGACGAACAACATCATGCTCAATCCCCTTCTCCATAGAATAGTTCGGAATTCGGTTTGCATACAAGAATTTAGATTAAATTTAGATTTTAAAGTTTTTCGTCACAAATGTACAGTTTTAATTATAGAAAGAGGTGACAAAATAGTTCATTTAAAGGGTTGCAAAAATATTCATCACCTAAAAAGGCAGAAAAAACAATAATAAATAAACTTCTAATTATCAAGCAAATAAAATAGCATACATGATATAAAACATCTATTTTACAAAAGTTTTCATCGTCCCTTGAGATACCGTTTTTTCTTATCAAAAACGCAAGGACGTTTAGTCCAAAACGCAAGTACGTTTTAGTTAAAACGAAGTGCGTTTGACTTCAAACACAAGGACGTTTTTAATCCAAACGCACTTGCGTTTTCAAAAGGTACCAAAAATCAATTTTTTTCTCTTTTAAAGAGGAAATAACGTATTCGGAATCGTTTTTCTGTTTC
>ENA-OQCS01000676-OQCS01000676.1-human-gut-metagenome-genome-assembly--contig:-NODE-676-length-19068-cov-4.291167_pt1 | contig 19068 bp, 26 predicted proteins | sample MGYA00242757_ERZ504575 | MGnify/ENA primary metagenome ERZ504575 (study PRJEB26092, sample SAMD00036297) | human gut metagenome | host: Homo sapiens | study: EMG produced TPA metagenomics assembly of... | reverse complement strand
AAAATCCAATTTTTCGACAAATAAGTATTGACATATTGAAATAGTGCTGTTATTATATATGAGTATGCCGCACAGCGAGGTTAAAGAATGCGAGAATCACCAAAGCTGGCGAGATTTGATAATAGGAGGTGCCGTGATGTACGCAATTATCGCAACAGGTGGAAAACAGTATAAAGTAAGCGAAGGCGACGTGATCAAAGTTGAGAAACTTGATGCTGAAGTAGGAGCTAAAGTAACATTTGATAATGTACTTTTAGTTGGTGGAGATACTGTTAAAGTTGGAACACCTACCGTTGATGGTGCGAAAGTTGAAGCTTCTGTAGTAAGCGAAGGAAAAGGTAAGAAAGTCATCGTTTACAAATACAAGAGAAAAACTGGATACCATAAGAAAAACGGTCATAGACAGTTATTTACACAGGTTAAGATCGATAGTATCGTTGGATAATATCCTGAGGATAGAGTTATGACAAAGATAACATTCTATCAGAGAGTCGATGGAACCTTTCAAGGTTTCCACTCACAGGACCATGCAGGTTACAGTGCGGAAGGACAAGATATTGTCTGTGCCGCAGTGTCTGCTCTGGTAATTAATTTTGTGAATTCTCTGGATGAACTGACAGATGATCACTATCAGATTGATGTGAACCAGGAAGACGCAGAAATTGACGTAGTATTTACGGAAGAGCTTTCCGAAGAGGGGAGCTTGTTATTAAGATCACTGATCCTTGGTCTGACTTCAGTAGAAGAAGAACATGGACAGTATTTAGATGTAATCTTTAAGGAGGTGTAACAAAAATGATGAAAATGAACCTTCAATTTTTCGCTCATAAAAAAAGGAATGGGTTCTACAAAGAACGGTAGAGATTCCGAATCTAAGAGATTAGGTGCGAAAAGAGCTGACGGACAGTTTGTAAAAGCTGGAAATATTCTTTACAGACAGAGAGGAACAAAGATTCATCCAGGCGTTAACGTAGGACGCGGTGGTGACGATACATTATTCGCATTAGTTGATGGTATTGTTCGCTTCGAAAGAAAGGTAAAGATAAAAAACAGTGTTCTGTACATCCAGTAGCATAATTTAATTGCATACAGGAACAGATCATTTGAGATTCAGTAATTACGGCTTCAAATACATATTTGAGGCCGTTTTTCATTATAAGATAATGAAATATTTTTGTGACTGGAAGTTGTTTTTTTGACACAGAAAGGAAAAGACAATGTTTGCAGATAGAGCTAATATTATAATCAGATCCGGAAAAGGTGGAGATGGCCACGTAAGTTTCCGGAGGGAACTTTATGTACCAAACGGTGGACCAGATGGTGGAGACGGCGGCCGTGGCGGTGATGTGATCTTTGTTGTAGATGAAGGAATCAATACTTTATCTGATTACCGTCACAGAAGAAAATTCAAGGCAGGAGATGGTCAGGAAGGTGGCAGAAGAAAATGCCACGGTGCTGATGGAGAAGACATCATCCTGAAAGTTCCGGCAGGAACCGTTGTAAAAGACAAGGAATCAGGGAAAGTTATCCTTGATATGTCTAATAAGAAGGAACCAGTTGTACTTTTAAAAGGCGGTCGTGGTGGTAAAGGAAACCAGCATTATGCAACTCCAACCATGCAGGCACCAAAATATGCCCAGCCAGGTGGGAAAGCGCAGGAACTCGAAGTTATGCTTGAGTTAAAAGTTATTGCTGATGTAGGTTTGGTTGGATTCCCAAATGTAGGAAAATCTACATTTTTATCAAGAGTAACAAACGCAAATCCAAAGATCGCAAACTATCATTTCACAACATTAAATCCAAATCTTGGAGTTGTGGATATGGATGGAAGCAAAGGATTTGTTATTGCAGATATCCCAGGAATCATCGAGGGGGCGTCTGAAGGTGTTGGTCTTGGATTTGAATTTTTACGTCATATCGAACGTACAAAAGTTATGATCCATATGGTAGATGGAGCTTCAGTAGAAGGAAGAGATCCAATCGTTGATATCCATGCTATCACAGATGAACTTAAGAAATACAACAAAGAGATTCTAGAGAAACCACAGGTGATCGCAGCGAACAAGATGGATGCTATGTCTGAGACAGACAGAGAGACTGTGATCGATTTATTAAAAGAAGAGTTTGAACCAGAAGGAATCAAAGTATTCCCTATTTCTGCGGTAAGCGGGGAAGGTGTTAAAGAATTATTATGGCATGTACAGGGATTATTAGATGAATTACCAGAAGGTGCAACAGAATTTGAACAGGAATACGAATTAAACTTCGGAGAAGAAGAAGGTGGAATCTTTATCGGTCATCCGGAAGAAGGATTATATACCGTCGAAGGACCGAAAGTAGAGAGAATGCTTGGATATACTAATCTGGAATCTGAGCGTGGATTTGACTTCTTCCAGAAATTCATGAAAGAAAACGGTGTCATTGAACGTTTAACTGAAATGGGAATCGAAGAAGGAGACACTGTACGTTTGTATAATCTGGAGTTTGACTACTATAGATAGATATAATTGAATGGAGGATAACATGACAAGCAAACAAAGAGCTTATTTAAAGAGCCTTGCAATGAAGATCGATCCGATCTATAACATTGGAAAAGGAAGTATTTCACCAGAACTTGTACAGGGTGTCAGAGATGCTTTAGAAGCAAGGGAATTGATCAAGATCGGTGTTCTTCAAAACTGTATGGACGATCCAAAAGAACTGGCAAATGTTCTTGCAGAGAGAACAAGATCCCAGGTTGTACAGGTTATTGGTAAGAAGATCGTATTATATAAGGAATCAAAGAATCATAAGAGAATTGAACTGCCAAAAGCAGGGAAATAATATCGGAGGACAGCCATGAAGAAGATAGGAATTCTTGGCGGGACATTCAATCCGATTCATCATGGACATCTGATTCTTGGACAGGCAGCGAAAGAAGAGTTTGGATTGGATGAGATTTTGGTTATGCCAACAAAGAATCCGGCATATAAAACGATCAGTGGCGGTGTCAGTGAGAAAAACAGAGTCGATATGATCAAGCTGGCGATCAGGGATTTTCCGTATTTCAAGTTTAGTGATATCGAATTAAAACGTGAAGGAACAACGTACACAGTTGATACGTTAAGAGAACTTACAAAACAGGATACAGATTGCAGATATTACTTCATCATGGGAGCAGATTCGCTTTATCAGATCGAGACATGGAAAGATCCAGGACAGATTTTTACCATGGCAGATATATTAGTAGCTACAAGAAATGACTCAAGAAGTGCTCTGGATGCTCAGATTGATTATCTGGAAGAGAAATACGATGGCAAGATTTATCATTTAAGCAGTCCAAGCATTGAGATTTCATCCAATGATATCAGAAAAAGATGTAGCAATGGATCAAGTATTCATTTCTTCCTTCCAGAAGATGTGATTGATTATATAGAAAGAAATGATTTATATGGAAGTACAGCAGATAGAAGAAAAGCTTAAAACAGCATTAAAACCATCCAGATACCGGCATACACTAGGAGTAGCTTATACAGCTTCCTGTATGGCAATGGTGTTTGGAGTGGATGTTCATAAAGCATATCGCGCAGGTCTTTTACATGATTGTGCCAAAGGCTTTTCAATGGAGGAGCAAAGAGCGTTATGCAAACGATATAATATCAGTTTGGAGGGAACTTTAACCAAAAGTCCGCAGCTGATGCATCAAGAGATCGCTCCATTTCTTGCAAGCGATGAATATAAGGAACAGGATTCGGAAGTTTTGTCAGCAATCGCATGTCATACGACAGGGAAGATCGGTATGACACCGCTTGAACAGATAGTTTTTATTGCTGATATATGGAACCAAATCGAAAGATGATTCCAGGACTTTCAAAAGTCCGTAAGCTGGCATTTGAGGATCTTGATAAATGTACAAAAACAATTCTTAAGAATACGATAGAGTATCTGACAGAATGTGGACAGGAAATTGATGAGCGGACAGTAGAGACTTATAAGTATTATAGAGACAAAAAGGAGAATTAAGATGGATCAGTCATTAAATATGGTAAAGATCGCATATGATGCGTTAGATGACAAGTTAGCAGAAGATATCAAGATCATTGATATTCGAAGCATTTCTGTTCTTGCAGATTACTTTATCATTGCAGATGGTAATAACAAAAACCAGGTACAGGCAATGGTAGATAATGTACAGGAAGAACTTTTTAAAGCTGGATATGAGATGAAACAGATGGAAGGGTATAGAGAAGGAAACTGGATCTTACTTGACTTTGGTGATATCATCATCCATATCTTTGATAAAGAAAACCGTTTATTCTATGATCTTGAAAGAATCTGGAAAGACGGAAAAGAAGTATCGATCGAAGAATTAAATTAAAAAGAATCATATGAAAAAAAGTCAGCTATGGGAATGCTTTGAAAGCATCTCGTAGCTGACTTCTTTTTATTTCATTGAACGATAAAGTCCAACGACTTTACCAATAATAGATACTTCTGATACGATGATTGGATCCATAGTATCATTCTCTGGCTGGAGTCTGTAATATCCATCTTCTTTATAAAATCTCTTAACAGTTGCAGAATCTTCGATCATTGCAACGACAATATCACCATTATCAGCAGTTGGCTGTTGTTCGACAATAACCATATCACCGTCAAAAATTCCGGCATTGATCATACTTTCTCCACGGACATGGAGCATGAAAGTATTCTTATTGCTGATATGATTTGGAAGCATTGGAAAATATTCTTCAATATTCTCTACCGCTAAGATCGGTTCACCGGCAGTGACGGTACCTACGACAGGGATATTGATGATCTCGCGGCGAGCCAGATTAAAATCATCATCGGTGATCTCGATCGCACGAGGCTTGGTAGGATCTCTATGAATGTATCCTTTTCTCTCCAAAGTCTCCAGATGGGAATGGACAGAGGAAGTAGAACGAAGATTCACTGCCTCGCAGATCTCGCGTACGGCAGGTGGATAACCTTTATCCAGAATGCGTCGTTTGATGAATTCAAGGATCTGTTGTTGTTTGTCACTTAATTGTTCTTTGGCCATGTATCATATCCTCCGTGTCTGTTTATAAACTATTCTTATCATAACATAGATCCGAAATGGAAACAAGTGTTCTCGAACAAAGTTTCGGAAAAAGCTTGACAAACAAATGTTCGAGAACTATAATACAGACATAAACAAAACAAATGTTCGATTATAGTTTGCGGAGGATGATATTATGAGAAGTAAGAGAAGAGTGATCGGAATTATCATAGCAGTAGTTTTTGTTTTTCTAATGAGTACTTTCCTTTTAAGTAACAACCTGATCGAGGCCCAGGAAACAAAAGACAAGCAGTTTACCAGCATTCAGGTGCAGAAAGGTGATACATTATGGAAGATCGCAAAGAAATATATGGGGAATGAATATTCGTCTGTTGACGATTATATTGAAGAGGTATGTCAGACAAATCATATATATGATGGAAAGATCACAGAAGACATGTATCTGGTGATCCCATATTATAAATAAACAACTGGCAGTCATACGGTTGATGTATGACTGCCAGTTGTGAATATAAATACTTTAATACAATATTATCGCCCAGTTGGGTTTTTACTAAAAGATGCTTTTGTGCTGTTATAGACAGCTTTTCCATAGTTTGTAAGATTAGAGTTCATTTTCTTTGCTTCAGATTTGTTAGAGATGAATCCAATCTCAGTTAAGGTAGAAGATGTCTTCGTATGACGGAGAACAGCTAATCCTGTACGGTTTACAAGACCTCGGTTTGTAAATCCTGTGGCAGAACGGATATAAGGATGAATGGTTGCTGACCAATTATAGCTTGTTAGTCCTGTAGAAGATTTATATCCTTTGGAATTGTATAAGGTTTCAGTTCCTGTAGCAGAAGATCCGGCAGAATTGATATGAACACTGTAGAATCTGTCTGCGCCAACTTCATTGGCAAGATCAGAACGCTCAGTAAGGCTTGGGTATGTATCAGATAATCTTGTATAGTAAACTTTGATATCTGGATCGTCATCAAAGTATGACTTTGCAGCCTGAACGATCTTTAATGTCATGTTTTTTCTTTATATCCATTGGCAACTGCTCCAGAGTCTGAACCACCATGTCCTGCATCAAGTACAACGATCTGTTTGTACATTGCCTTTGGTGAATCATAGCGAACCTTGATATAAGAATCTGTCTGTGTTACTTCGAATCCTTTGATCGTAGCTTTTCGAGGCCTGATATATATCTTTGTATAGCCATTGCTGTAAGCTACAGAATAAGAATAGAGCTGAATCACCAACAACACTGCGATGTGACGCATCGGAATAATAAGAAGAATAATTTCCTTTAATGTTTACGATCAGACGATAGTTATTGTAATCGTCAGTTGTTGAGATGTCGCTCTCGGATAAGCCTCTGGTTTATCAAGTTGTACATAATGTTCTCCATTTGTTGCTGGAAGCGTTGTAACGGAAGAAGATGCCTTATTACTGTTACTTGTTGAGAAAGTACCAGCATAAGAACTACTGCTCCATGAATAAGAATATCCAAGATGTTTTGCACAGAACTCACCAGGAACATAGATGTAATTTTTTTTCTGTTTATAGGAATATACACGGCGTGCAGGTGTTGGAAGTTTCTTTTTCTTTCCATTGACATAAGCATATTTGCTGCCACGTTTCATGGTGATCGTCTTAGAACCTTTTTTTAAAGTGATCTTCCATGTTTTAGAAGAGTAAGAATAAGAAACGCCTAATCCCTTCTGGAATACATAGCTTGCGGAATACATGGTTGTATCACCACGTAAGAAGCCAGGTGCTTTTGTTTTGATCGTCTTACCATTATAGATTGCACCGCGAGCTTTCTTTTTCTGCTTTTTACCAGCAACTTTTTAAAGTGTATGTGCGTTTTGTCGTTGCATAGGATGCGGCAGATACATTTGCAGGTATTGCCGTACCAATGACTGAAACTGATAATAGTGTTGTAATAAATAACTTTTGTAATCTCATTGTTTATCTCCCTTTCTCATAGATTAAATCGTAACATATTTGTAATATTAATGCAATAAAAAGACTGTATCTCTTTGGATTTCCTGAGATACAGTCTGATATTATTAGATAAAATTAATTAAAAGAATTACAGAGTGACTGGTAAAGAGCAGATCCGATTGCCTCAGATCTAGCGTCAATTCTTGCAGATTCCGTGCTGTTAGAGATGAATCCCATCTCGGCAAGGGCACTCATCATTTTTGTTCCTCGAAGTACTGCAAGTCCAGGACGTATACAAGGCTTCGGTCATAAGAAGACCCTTTTGTATACCCCATTCCACTTAGCGAAGAGGAATGAATGACACTGGCATATGTTTTGTAATCCTTATATAATGTTTCAGTTCCTTTTGCACTGGCAGAGTCTGCAGAATTGATATGTACACTTAAAAAACGGTCAGCATTGACGGCGTTAGCCAGATCATAACGTTCGGTAAGAGTAGGATACCAATCAGAGAGTCTGGTGTAATAAACCTTATACAGCGGATCAGAGTCAAAGTTTGTCTTGATATTCTGAACGATCTTTAAGGTCATGTTCTTTTCGATATAACCGTTTCCCGTTGCGCCGCTGTCTTTTCCACCATGTCCGGCATCAATAACAATGATTCTGTAGAACATATCCTTTGGTGCCGCATACTTGACATAGATATAAGAATCTGTCTGAGTAACAGAGAATCCTTTGATTGTAGATGTTATCAGATTGATATAAGTTTTTCCATTTAGATAAGAAACTTTATAAGTTAAAGAATCTTTGATCGTGCGGTTAGAAGTTGTGTTAAAAAAGTTGCGGTAATCTCCGTCAATGATGATCTGTAACTGCTTATTCCAGTAATCATCGTTGGAACTTATAGAAGACGATGAAAGACCATCAGGTTTTTTGATCCGGATAGAATAATCAGATTCAGATGCTATGATCTTTGTTGTACTTCCAGAAGGATTGGAAGTCTGAGGCTTTGTATTTGATGGATTGGAAGGAGCAGGTTTAGCAGTACTGCCCTTTGAGATCACTCCTGATAACAGACGATTGTTCCATGAATAATTTAATCCTAGTTTTTTTGCAACGATATCTCCGGGAACCATGATATAATTTTTCTTTTTTGCGATATAACGGATTTTTCGAGGTGCAGATGGAAGGGTGAATTTCTTCCCATTCAAGGTAGCCGTTCTGCTGTTCAAAGTCATGACAAGCTTCTGAGAATTTCGTTGTAATGTAACTTTTTTTTTGGAACTTGAATATGAATATTTTGTTCCAAGAGAAGAACAGCGACCGAAGATCCAGTATGCAGAATACATAGAAGTAGAACCTTCAATATATCCTGGTATTTTTGTACTTATAACCTTATTATTATATCTGGCATTGATGGCTTTCTTTTTGACTTTTTTCTTAGAATGTGTATACTGAATCTTAAAATATTTTCCTGCAGTTATAGAAGCTGGTGTGGTTACTACACTTGCTGATAGAAGAAGTGCAAGAGATAATCCAGTACATAAAATTTGTTTTTTGTTCATATATAATACCCCTCATGTTCATTGTCGATCGTTAATGACATTATAATATGTTTTGTGTAGTTTTTCAACGAGAACATATTTTCTGCGAGATTAGGTTAGAATGTTGTGAAATTTCTGAAAAGTTGAAAAGGATTCTTTTATAAAATGAAAAATAGTTTCCAATCTGTCTAAGAATGTGGTATTCTAATATATAAGCTCGATTTTTTGGGGAAATTTTCTATATTTTTACAGGAATCGAATTATTTTGAACTATAGGAGCAGATAATGAAATCAGACAATGAATTTCGAAGAGGATTAATTGATGGAATTCCAATCGGACTAGCATATGTGGCTGTTTCGTTTGCATTTGGAATTTCAGGAGCGTCTAAGGGAATTCCTGTATGGGCACTTACTTTGATCTCAGCAACCTGTGTAACTTCTGCAGGACAGTTTGCAGCGATCATAACAATGACGGCAGGAGGATCTTTGGTGGAATTAGTTTTATCACAGATCATTATTAATTTAAGATACTCGATCATGTCAATTGCGATCGGACAGAAATTAAGTGAGAAGTCGACATTGTGGAATCGGATCTCAATGGCATTTATGGTAACGGATGAGATTTTTGCAGTATCCTGTGCGGGGAGACATGAGATTACGCCAGATATTTTTATGCTTTGATGTCAATTCCATGGATCAGCTGGACCATTGGAACTCTTTTAGGAGCGACGGCCAATACATTATTACCATTGATCTTAAGGAATGCACTTGGACTTGCAATTTATGGAATGTTGATCGGGATTATCATCCCACCAGCCAGACAAGATAAGCATATAACTATCGTGATCATTCTTTCCATGATCGTTAGTTTATTATTTAAATATATCAAAGCGTTATCTTTTATATCCAGTGGGTTCGCGATCATCATTTGTACCTTGATCGCAGCAACATTTGGAGCAATTTTATTCCCAGTAGAAGAGGAGGAGACTCATGAATCTTAGCAGATTATTAGTTTATATTGCAGTCACAGCAGTTTCTACATATCTAATACGAGTCATCCCATTGGTTGCAATACAGAAGAAGATAGAGAATAGATTTTTTCGATCATTTTTGTACTATGTTCCATATGCAGTACTGGCAGCAATGATCATGCCAGCAGTGTTTTATGCGACAGGAAATTTGATCGCATCGACAGTTGGATTTGCAATTGCGATGATTTTTGCATATAATAAAAAAAATATTGTTACAGTTGCATGTGCAAGCTGTATCGGAGCATTTATCGCATTAGTAGTTTTAGGGTAAATTAATCTGCCAATTCATTGACAGACATAAGTAATATCAAGAAGAAATGAGGAAGAAGATATGAATTGTAATTTAGCAGTCATTAAAGGTGACGGGATCGGGCCAGAGATCGTCACAGAAGCAATGAGAGTTTTAGATGCTGTAGGAGAAAAGTATGGACATACATTTTCTTATACACAGATACTGATGGGTGGAGCATCCATTGATGTTCATGGAGAACCATTAACAGAGGAAGCTTTAGAGATTGCTAAGAAGAGTGATGCAGTATTAATGGGTTCGATCGGTGGAAATACAAGTACATCTCCATGGTATAAACTTCCAGCACAGTTAGACCCGAGGCAGGCTTATTAAAACTTCGTAAATCCCTTGGATTATTTGCTAACATCAGACCAGCATACTTATATGATGAATTAAAGAAAGCATGTCCACTTCGTGATGAGGTGATCGGTGATGGGTTTGATATGGTCATCATGAGAGAATTAACAGGTGGTCTTTACTTTGGAGAAAGACATACAGAAGAAATTGATGGTGTAAGAACAGCCGTTGATACATTATCTTACAATGAAAATGAAATCAGAAGAATTGCGATCAAAGCATTTGACATTGCAAGAAAACGTAAAAAACATGTGATCAGTGTTGATAAGGCAAATGTACTTGATTCTTCCAGATTATGGAGAGCAGTTGTAGAAGAAGTAGCCAAGGACTACGAAGATGTTACATATGAACATATGTTAGTTGATAACTGTGCAATGCAGTTAGTCAATAATCCACGTCAGTTTGATGTGATCTTAACAGAGAATATGTTTGGAGATATTTTATCAGATGAAGCAAGTATGATCACAGGTTCTATTGGAATGTTATCATCCGCAAGTCTTGCAGAAGGTAAGTTTGGATTATATGAACCAAGCCACGGATCAGCTCCAGATATCGCAGGACAGGATATTGCAAACCCAATCGCAACAATTCTTTCCGCAGCTATGATGCTTCGTTATTCATTTGATTTAGATAAAGAAGCAGATGAGATCGAAAAAGCGGTCAAAGCAGTTTTAGCAGATGGATACAGAACAGTTGACATTATGTCAGATGGAATGAAGAAAGTCGGATGTAAAGAAATGGGACAGCTGATCATTGATCAGATCAAATAAGAATTCGATGCTCACCATAGATAGAATAAGATATATTATACTAGGAGGTTAGTTTTATGAGTAATACATTTACAGAGGGAGAAGCATTTGCACCTCAAAGATCGTTATTTAACGCATTAGGTTTCACAAAAGAAGAGATGAGAAAGCCATTGGTCGGAATCGTAAGTTCGTATAATGAGATCGTGCCAGGGCATATGAATATTGACAAGATCGTAGATGCAGTAAAACTTGGAGTTGCTATGGCAGGTGGAACACCAGTTGTATTCCCAGCGATCGCAGTATGTGATGGAATTGCCATGGGACATGTTGGAATGAAATATTCACTGGTGACAAGAGATCTGATCGCTGATTCTACAGAATGTATGGCATTAGCACATCAGTTTGATGCTTTAGTTATGGTTCCAAACTGCGATAAGAATGTACCAGGACTATTAATGGCTGCTGCACGTGTTAATGTACCCACAGTGTTCGTCAGTGGCGGACCAATGCTTGCCGGACGTGTAAAAGGATGTAAAACAAGCTTATCAAGCATGTTTGAGGCTGTTGGATCTTATGCAGCAGGTAAGATCACAAAAGAAGAATTAGACGAATTTGAAAACAAAACATGTCCTACATGTGGATCATGTTCCGGTATGTACACAGCAAACTCTATGAACTGTTTAACAGAAGTTCTTGGTATGGGATTACAGGGAAATGGAACAATTCCAGCTGTATATTCTGAAAGAATCCGTCTTGCAAAACATGCAGGTATGAAGGTTATGGAATTATTGGAGAAGAATATCCGCCCAAGAGATATCTTAACAGAGAAAGCGTTTGAGAATGCATTAACAGTTGATATGCACTTGGATGCAGCACAAACAGTATGCTTCATTTACCAGCAATTGCACATGAAGCAGGTGTTGATCTGAATCTTGAGAAGGCAAATGAGATCAGTAAGAGAACTCCAAATTTATGTCATCTTGCACCAGCAGGACATACATATATTGAAGAGTTAAATGAAGCTGGTGGAGTTTATGCTGTTATGAATGAATTAAATAAGAAGAATCTTCTTCATACAGATCTTATCACTGCAACAGGTAAGACAGTAGCAGAGAACATTAAAGGATGCGTAAACAAGAATCCAGAAGTTATTCGTCCGATCGACGATCCATACAGCCAGACTGGTGGAATTGCTGTATTAAAAGGAAATTTAGCACCAGATTCAGGTGTTGTAAAACGTTCTGCAGTTGCTCCTGAGATGCTTAAGATGGAAGGACCAGCCAGAGTCTTTGATTGTGAAGAAGATGCGATCAAAGCGATCAAAGGTGGAGATATTAAACCAGGGGATGTCGTAGTGATCCGCTATGAAGGACCAAAAGGTGGACCAGGTATGAGAGAGATGTTAAATCCTACATCAGCGATCATGGGTATGGGACTTGGATCAAGCGTAGCCCTGATCACAGATGGAAGATTCTCCGGAGCTTCCAGAGGAGCTTGTATCGGACATGTTTCTCCAGAAGCAGCAGTTGGAGGACCGATCGCATTAGTAGAAGAAGGAGATATCATTGCAATTGATATCGATGCCAATACATTAAATGTAAAAGTTTCTGACGAAGAATTAGCAAAGAGAAAAGAGAACTGGAAACCTAGAACACCTAAGGTTACAACAGGTTATCTTGCAAGATATGCATCGTTAGTTACATCTGGAAACCGAGGAGCAGTTTTAGAAATCAAACAGTAATTAAGTAAGAAAAGAGGATCAAATGATGAAACAATTGACAGGTGCTCAGATTGTTTTAGAATGTTTGAAAGAGCAAGGCGTGGATACCATTTTTGGGTATCCAGGCGGAGCGATCTTAAACATTTATGATGAATTATATAAACAGAAAAAGGATTTTACACATATCCTGACATCTCATGAGCAGGGAGCTTCTCATGCAGCAGATGGATATGCAAGATCTACAGGAAAAGTCGGAGTGTGCTTCGCAACCAGTGGACCGGGAGCGACAAATATCGTTACAGGACTTGCGACAGCGAATATGGATTCAGTGCCAGTTGTTGCGATCACATGTAACGTAGGAGTCAGCCTTCTTGGAAAGGACAGCTTCCAGGAAGTTGATATTTCCGGAGTCACAATTCCGATCACAAAGCATAACTTTATTGTAAAGAATATAGAAGAACTTGCAGACACGATCCGAAGAGCGTTTAGAATTGCAAAGACAGGAAGACCAGGACCTGTTTTGATCGATATTCCAAAAGATGTGACAGCAACAACGACCCTATATGAAAAATACAAACCAGCGAAGATCATACGTTCCAGTGAATATATCAAAGAAGTAGATATCCAGAATGCGATCAGCATGATCAGAGAAGCAAAACGACCATATATCTTAGTTGGTGGTGGAGCTGTGATCTCTGATGCAGCAGATGAATTAAAAGAATTTGCAGAGAAAGTAGATGCACCAGTATGCGATACTCTCATGGGAAAAGGAGCATTTAATGGTACGGATGAACGCTATAGTGGAATGCTTGGAATGCACGGAACAAAAGCATCAAATCTTGGAGTATCTCACTGTGACCTTCTGATCGCAGTCGGAACAAGATTTAGTGACCGAGTTTTAGGAAATCCAAAAACATTGCAAAGAATGCAAAGATTTTACAGATTGATGTTGACCCAGTCGAGATCAACAAGAATATTTGTGTATCAGCTTCTATCATCGGAGATGTAAAAGCAGTATTAACAGTGATCAATCGCCGTTTAGAAGCCCAGGAACACAAAGAGTGGCTTGATACGGTCAAAGAATATAAAGAAAAGTATCCATTAACTTATGATAAAGGACGATTAACATGTCCTGAGATCATGGAAGCGATTTATGATATTACAAAAGGTGAGGCAGTCATTACAACGGAAGTTGGACAGCATCAGATGTGGGCCGCTCAGTTTTATAAATATGATAAACCACGTAAATTCTTGACATCTGGTGGTCTTGGAACAATGGGATACGGCCTTGGAGCCAGCCTTGGAGCCAAAGTTGGTAATTCAGATAAGATCGTAGTAAACATTGCAGGAGATGGATGTTTCCGTATGAATTTAAATGAGCTTGCGACAGCCTCGCGATACAACATTCCAGTGATCGAAGTTATTATCAATAACAGCGTGTTAGGAATGGTAAGACAGTGGCAAGATCTGTTTTATGAAGAAAGATATTCGTATACAACACTTCAGGACAAAGTAGACTTTGTGAAAGTTGCAGAAGGACTTGGGGTGCAAGCTAAGAAGATCACGGATATCGAACAATTCAAAGATGCATTCAAAGAAGCCTTAAATGCAGGAGAACCAGTAGTTCTCGATTGTCATATTGACTTAGATGACAAAGTATGGCCGATGGTTAATCCAGGAGGTTCTATTGAAGATGCATTTGATAAAGCGGATCTTGAGGCGCAGGCAAGGTAATTTTTAATTTATTTTCATATAAAGGAGAGAAAAGAAATGGCAAGAGTATACAACTTTTCAGCTGGACCGGCAGTACTTCCGGAAGAAGTGTTAAAAGAAGCAGCAGAGGAAATGCTTGATTACAGAGGATGTGGAATGTCCGTTATGGAGATGAGCCACAGATCCAAGATGTTTGATGATATCATCAAAACTGCAGAAGCAGACTTAAGAGAATTAATGAACATCCCTGATAATTACAAAGTATTATTCCTTCAGGGTGGAGCATCCCAGCAGTTTTCAGCGATCCCTATGAATCTGATGAAGAACAAAGTTGCAGACTTCATCATCACAGGACAGTGGGCAAAGAAAGCATATCAGGAAGCTTCCAGATATGGAAAAGCAAACATTTTAGCTTCATCAGAAGATAAAACATATACATATATTCCAGATTGTTCTGATCTTCCTGTATCAGAAGATGCAGATTATGTATATGTATGCTATAACAACACGATCTATGGAACAAAATATCAGCAGATTCCAAATACAAAAGGTAAAATCCTTGTTGCAGATATGTCTTCCTGCATTTTATCTGAGCCAGTTAATGTAGAAGACTTTGGAGTGATCTATTTTGGAGTACAGAAAAACGTTGGACCAGCAGGAGTTGTAGTTTGTATCGTACGTGAAGATCTGATCACAGATGATGTGTTAGAAGGAACACCAACCATGTTAAAATGGAAAACACAGGCAGATGCAGATTCACTGTATAACACACCTCCATGCTACGGAATCTATATCTGTGGAAAAGTCTTCAAATGGTTAAAGGACCAGGGTGGACTTACTGCAATGAAGAAACGTAACGAAGAAAAAGCAAAGATCTTATATGATTTCTTAGACCAGAGTGAAATGTTTAAAGGAACAGTTGTGAAAGAAGACCGCTCTTTAATGAACGTTCCATTTGTAACAGGAGACAAAGATCTGGATGCCAAATTCGTAGCTGAAGCAAAAGAAGCAGGATTTGAGAACCTAAAAGGACATCGTACAGTTGGTGGAATGCGTGCAAGTATTTATAACGCAATGCCAAAAGAAGGTGTTGAGAAATTAGTAGCATTTATGAAGAAGTTTGAAGAAGAGAACAAATAAGGAGGAGCCATGTATACAGTAAAATGCTTAAACCCGATTGCAAGTAAAGGACTAGATTTATTTACAGAAGATTTTAAAGTGATCGATGACTTAGATAAAGCAGATGCAGTTTTAGTAAGAAGTGCAGCTATGCACGATCTTGCAGTTCCAGAAAGCCTTCTTGCAGTTGCAAGAGCTGGAGCAGGAGTTAACAATATTCCATTAGATGAATATGCAAAGAAGGGAATCGTAGCATTCAACACACCAGGAGCGAATGCTAATGGTGTAAAAGAACTTGTTGTTGCAGGACTTTTACTTGCATCTCGTGATATCATCGGTGGATATAACTGGGTTAAGGAAAATGCATCCGAAGAGAACCTTGCAAAACTTGTTGAGAAACAGAAAAAACAGTATGCAGGTAACGAATTAAAAGGAAAAAGTATCGGAGTTATCGGACTTGGAGCAATCGGTGTTTTAGTAGCAAATATCTGCAATCGTCTTGGAATGAAAGTTTATGGATATGATCCATACGTATCCGTACGTTCTGCATGGAGCTTATCAAGAATGGTAAAACATATCGCTTCCATTGACGAATTATTTGAGACATGTGATTATATTACAATTCACGTTCCATACATGGATTCTACAAAAGGAATGATCAATAAAGAAGCTATCGATAAGATGAAAGACGGAGTTACATTATTAAACTTCGCCAGAGGAGAACTTGTTGATAATCAGGCAGTGATCGAAGGATTAGCATCAGGAAAAGTAAAACATTATGTAACAGATTTCCCAAGTGCAGAAATCGCTGGAGTAGATAAAGTGATCACAATTCCACACTTAGGAGCATCTACAGAAGAATCAGAAGAAAACTGTGCAGAGATGGCAGTGGATCAGTTGATGAATTATTTAGAGAATGGTAATATTGTCAATTCAGTAAACTATCCAAACTGTGATCTTGGAGAAGCAAGTGGAGCAGCTCGTATTACAGTACATCATAAGAATCTTCCAAATATGATCGGTCAGTTAACAGCGATCTTGGCAGCAGATGGACATAACATTTCCAATATGTTGAATAAATCCAAAGGTGAATGGGCTTATTCTATGTTTGACATGGAAAAGAAAGCACCAACAGAAGAGACAATCAAGAAAATGGAACAGATCGACGGAGTCGTTCGTGTTCGTGTACTATAGGAGAGAAAAAATGAGTGAAAAATTAAGAGTTGGTATTTTAGGTGCAACTGGAATGGTTGGACAGCGTTTTATTTCATTACTTGAGAATCATCCATGGTTTGAAGTTACAACATTAGCAGCAAGCCCTCGTTCTGCTGGAAAGACATATGAAGAAGCAGTTGGTGGACGTTGGAAAATGGATACTCCAATGCCAGAAGCAGTAAAATCTATGATCGTAAAAAACGTCAATGAAGTAGAAGAAGTTGCTTCTCACGTAGATTTTGTATTTAGTGCAGTAGATATGTCTAAAGACGAGATCAAAAAGATCGAAGAAGACTATGCAAAAACAGAAACACCAGTTGTATCTAACAACAGTGCTCATCGCTGGACACCAGATGTACCAATGGTAGTACCGGAGATCAACCCAGAACACTTCGAAGTGATCGAAAGCCAGAAGAAACGTTTAGGAACAACAAAAGGTTTCATAGCAGTAAAACCTAACTGCTCTATCCAGAGTTATGCACCAGTTTTAACAGCATGGAAAGAATTTGAACCATATGAAGTTGTTGCTACAACATATCAGGCAATTTCTGGAGCAGGAAAAACTTTCAAAGATTGGCCAGAGATGGAAGGAAACATCATTCCATACATCGGTGGAGAAGAAGAAAAGAGCGAACAGGAGCCTCTTCGTTTATGGGGACATATTGAAGACGGTGTGATCGTGAAAGCTGAAACACCAGTGATCACAACACAGTGTATCCGTGTACCAGTATTAAACGGACATACAGCAGCAGTCTTCGTTAAATTCAAGAAGAAACCAACAAAAGAACAGTTGATCGAGAAATTAGTAAACTTCAGCGGACTTCCACAGGAATTAGAACTTCCAAGTGCTCCAAAACAGATGATCCAGTACTTAGAAGAAGATAACCGCCCACAGGTAAGAGAAGATGTTGATTACGAAAATGGAATGGGAATCTCTGTTGGACGTTTAAGAGAAGATACTGTATACGATTACAAATTTGTAGGACTTTCTCATAACACAGTTCGTGGAGCAGCAGGTGGAGCTGTTTTATGTGCTGAGACATTAAAGGCAAAAGGATATATTACAAAAAAATAAGTATTGTAATGAATAGATAAACTTGCTATGATAAGAAACACGTAGAAATACGTGTTTCTTTCATGTTAAGCATATTTGTGAAATGGATATCAAAAGAAACACAAGAAAAAAAGAGGAGAGTTTATGTTAGCACAAATACAAGCGATGTTCGCAGTAGTGGACTTGGGTAAGATTAACTGGAATCAGTTTTTAGAAAAATATCTGGAAATTGCAATGAGTATCATAGGAAAAGTCATAGTATCATTTTTGATCATTGCAATTGGATTTAAATTGATCAAGATCTTAATTAAATTGTTAAAAACAACCCTTGAGAAGGCAGAGATCGATTATGGAGTTATCTCATTTTCCTGCTCCTTCATAAGGATTGGATTGCGTTGTATTGTAATCTTTATGGCAGTTGCACATATGGGGGTAGAGGTAAGCTCCTTTATCGCATTATTAGGATCTGCAGGTGTAGCAGTAGGTTTAGCATTACAAGGAACACTTTCTAATGTAGCAGGTGGAGTTTTACTATTAATCCTGAAACCATTTCAGGTAGGAGATTACATCGTATTAACAGGAACCGACTGCGAAGGAGAAGTTGCAGCGATGGATATTTTCTATACAAAGCTTAAGACAATTGATAACCGAGTGATCGTCATTCCTAACGGAACGTTAAGCAATTCAAATCTGATCAACAACACAAAACAGGAACGAAGATTGATCGATATTGAAGTTGGGATCTCTTATGATGCAGATATTAAAGAAGTCAAAAGAATTCTTACAGACATAGCAAAAAATGAAAAAAGAATTCTTGATCAGGATGGAGTTAATATCTTTGTGAGCAGTTTAGCAGACAGCTCTGTCATGATGGGGATCAGGTGCTGGGTTCAACATCTGATTATGTAGCAACCAAATGGGCGTTAAATGAAGAGATTAAGATTCGATTTGATGAGGAAGGAATCGAGATACCATATCAGAAATTGGATGTTTGTATTAAAAATGAAGTGTAATAATGTTCCGTGCGCAGCCGAGAACAGAACTTAGTAAATTTATCAATGCTTATAAAAGTGCCAGTAGCAGGCACTCCAGTAGAAGTGATCCGTCAATACATTGAAACCCAGGGAGAGAAAAAGTATTGAACATAGCATATCGTTTCCGGATCTATCCGACCGAAGAACAGAAGATACTTCTTGGCAAAACATTTGGCTGTTGTCGTTTTCTGTACAATCAGATGCTTGATGATAAGATTCGAGAGTATGAAAAGACAAAGAAAATGTTAAAAAACACACCGGCCATGT
>ENA-OQCS01000674-OQCS01000674.1-human-gut-metagenome-genome-assembly--contig:-NODE-674-length-19081-cov-2.572966_pt1 | contig 19081 bp, 28 predicted proteins | sample MGYA00242757_ERZ504575 | MGnify/ENA primary metagenome ERZ504575 (study PRJEB26092, sample SAMD00036297) | human gut metagenome | host: Homo sapiens | study: EMG produced TPA metagenomics assembly of... | reverse complement strand
TGACAACTGGGTGGATGATTACAAATGGGCACCAGACGGCAAGAGTATTTTCTTCCTGGGTGAGGTGCAGGGCGCACAACCTCTCTACAAGCTCGACATTGCCAGAAAGACCATTTCGCCGGTAGTGACAGGCAAGGCTATCTCTGAGTTTGATTTCGACAATAAGGGGATGGTGTATTATACTTACAGTACGACAGGCAAGCCATCGGCTCTCTATCGTCAGCAGATGAAAAAGTGGAATGGAACTCCTGTGGCTCGCGGCAAGGAACAGCAGATAACTTTCCTCAACCAGAAGTTGGAGGATGAGGTGGATATCCGTCCATCTGAGAGCATCTGGGTGGATGGCGCTGGCGGCGACAAGGTACAGGTGTTTATCGTGAAACCACACAACTTTGATGCCAGCAAGAAGTATCCGCTTATCATCAAGTGCATGGTGGACCCCAGATGCAGTGGATGAATTCCTTCCGTGGCGACTGGCAGGGTTTATCCTGCTGCCGGTTATGTGGTGGCTTATCCTAATCCTCACGGTTCTACAGGATATGGTCAGGCCTTTACACGTGCCATTTCCGGTGACTGGGGCGGAAAGGTATTTGAGGATGTGATGAAGGTTACTGATAAATTGGCAACCCTGGAATATGTTGACTCCACCAGGATGGGAGCGATGGGATGGTCGTATGGTGGCTATATGATGAACTGGCTGCAGGGCCATACCAAGCGATTCAAGTGTCTGGCTTCCATGATGGGCGTATATGATCTGCGCTCAATGTGGGGCAGTACCGAGGAAGTATGGTTTCCTAACTTTGAGCTGGAGGGACAGCCTTACAATTCCGATCTCTACGAGAAGTGGTCGCCATCCTCATACATCAAGAACTTCTCTACGCCAACCCTCGTGATGACAGGCGAGCTGGACTATCGTGTACCTTATACGCAGAGCTTGCAGTATTTCACGGCATTGCAGACCCTGAACATTCCTTCTCGACTGATTGTCTTGAAGTATGATGGTCACTGGCCAAGCAACCTGAAGTCGATGCCGCTCTATTACAATGCGCACCTCGACTGGTTCCATCGCTATCTCGGCGGTGCTCCTGCACCTTGGGACACAGAGAAAATGGTGAATAATGAGATAGAGTACTAAAATGCCTTATATATAATAAGGTGTAGAGAAACTGAAATAATAAAAGCTCCATTCGCATCTGAAATGGCGAATGGAGCTTTTTCCTGAGAATTAAAAACTTACTTTGTTTCCTGTTCTTCCTGCATATCCAGATACTGGTTGTCCTTGTCGTAGAATTCATACTGGAGGAACGCCAGTTTTTGTGATGGAATTACATTGAAGCCGAAACCATACTTAAACTGCCATTTGCGCTTCAGGGAAATGAAGCCCTTGTTGATGAAGGCAGCTACGTAAGGATTCACATACAAAGTGAATTTCTTGACGCCAATCTTGTTGACTAGGCGGTCGATTTTTCTTTCCAACTGGTCGGTGAAAAGGATGCTCGATTTGATTTTGCCCGAACCGAAGCAGGTAGGGCAGGTCTCCTCTACGTTTACGTCCATGGCAGGGCGTACACGCTGGCGGGTAATCTGCATCAGTCCGAACTTGCTCAGAGGCAGGATGTTGTGCTTGGCACGGTCCTTCTGCATGTTCTTGCACATGCGCTCATAGAGCAGCTGTCGGTCTTCGGCAAGATTCATATCGATGAAGTCCACCACAATGATTCCTCCATATCACGGAGTCGCAACTGTCTGGCCAATTCATCGGCAGCGCCGAGGTTTACATCGAGAGCATTCGCTTCCTGACCTTTCTCACGAGTACGGTTGCCGCTGTTTACATCTACCACGTGCAGGGCTTCGGTATGCTCGATGATGAGATACGCACCGTGCTTGTAGTTGACAACTCTTCCAAAACCAGCCTTGATCTGCTTGGTGATGCTGAAGTTGTCGAAGATAGGCACCTTACCGGTGTAGAGCTTAACTATGCCCGCCTTTTCAGGGGCTATTAGAGAAACATAGTCCTTCACCTCGTTCATCACACCTTCATCGTTGACGAAGATGTTCTCGTAAGATGGGTTAAACAAGTCACGCAGGAGAGCGACGGCTCTTCCGGTCTCCTCGAAAGCGAGTTGCGGGCGCTGCTGGGTCTTCTGCACCTTGGCGATAGCATCCTCCCATCGCTTCACCAGGACTTTCAGCTCAGCATCGAGCTCAGCGACTCTCTTTCCCTCAGCCACAGTGCGGACAATTACACCGCAATTCTTTGGTTTTACGCTGTGAATGAGTTGTTTGAGTCGGGAGCGTTCTTCACCGCTTTTGATTTTCAACGAGACAGAAACTTTATCACCGAATGGCATGAGTACCAGGTATCGTCCTGCGAAAGATATTTCGCCCGTAAGACGAGGACCCTTGGTAGAGATTGGTTCCTTTACGATTTGTACCAGCACTTCCTGTCCCACTTTGAGAACATTCTGAATGCTGCCGTCCTTTTCCAATTCAGGCAGTTTGCTGGCTTTAGAGAATGGGAAAGTTTCTTTCTGTCGCTCTGTACTTGTTTAAGGTACTTCTGGTAGGAATTAAAATGACTTCCCAGGTCAAGATAATGAAGAAAGGCGTCGCGTTCATAACCTACATCTACGAAGCATGCGTTAAGTCCCGGCATGAGTTTCTTAACCTTTGCGATGTAGATGTTTCCCACAGAGAACGAAGCCTCACGTGGTTCATTCTGGTATTCCACCAGCTGCTTATCCTCCATGAGAGCGATAGAAATGTCCTTCTGCTGGACGTCAATTACAACTTCGCTTGTCATACTCTTCAATAATCTTTTTACTTAAAGTTACTAATAACACTTTACAAAAAGGGGCATGCTATCCATGTTGATATGACACGCCCCCTCAGTCTGTGGAACCGACTGAGAGCATTTTCAGCTTCTAGAAAAGCTTACTTGCTCTTATGTCTGTTCTTACGTAATCTCTTTTTACGCTTGTGAGTAGCCATCTTGTGACCCTTCTTTTTCTTTCCGTTTGGCATGATTTTAAAATTTTAAATATTGTTATTATAAAAATGTTAATTCTCTTACTGAGCGTTCTGCATCTCCTCGATGAAGCTCTTAGATGGCTTGAAGCTTGGCAAATCGTGAGCTGGGATGGTGAGAGTGGTGTTCTTAGAGATGTTGCGAGCGGTTTTAGCTGCACGGTGCTTGATGTTGAAGCTACCGAGCCACGCAGGTAAACATTCTCCTTGTTCTGGATGAGGCTCTTCTTTACCTCCTCCATGAACGACTCTACTACTATGCTAACTTCCTTCTTAGCCATACCAGTAGCGATTGCTACTTCATTTATGATATCTGCTTTGGTCATTTCTCTTCTTTTATTTATTTTATACTTAATAATCTCAAATCGGTGTGCAAAGATACAAGTTTTTTGCGATATAACAAAATAGTTAAGGCTTTTTTTGCAAAAAATGCTCTAAGTATTTGCATATTAGGTTTTTATTCTGTATTTTTGCACTAAAATTGAGAATTTATGGCTTTTAAGAGACATTTTTTAGTGATGATATGGATGCTTTCAGCGTCTTATCGCTGTCTGCCAAGAGGGAGTGGAATGCGGATAATGTGCCGATTCCCTTCCTTCAGGACTCCACGCAGTATGTTTCTGATCCCGATGGCTATGTGGATAGGCACTCAAGGATTCGGCTAATTTCTACCTGCAGAAGCTGAAGCTGGAGTGTGGCGTGCAGAATGTGCTCATCATCGTGGGCAGGGTGGCTAACCAGGATGCTTTCCGGATGGCACAGGATGTGGGCAACAAGTATGGCATCGGCTACAAGAAAAGCCGCAGGGGACTGGTTGTCGTGATTGCCGTGGAAGACCACAAGTACTTCATCGCTCCCGGCAGCGGACTGGAAGGAGAGCTGACGGATGTGGACTGTGATGATATTGCACGTGCCTGCATCGTGAAAAACATGCGCGAGGATGCTCCCGGCGAGGCTGTAGCCTCTGTGAGCCGTGCTATATATAATAAGGTGAAAAGCGGACGTACTGGAATTGAGTCGGTAGATGAGGGGACGGTGAATGATGAAGAGGATTGGGCACTGGTCGTTATCCTGTTCCTTCTCTTTTTCGGAATCCCGATCTATTACCTCGTCCGTTACATCCTGGAGCAGGTGGGTCTGGTTAAACCAAGACCGAAGGGAAAGGGGAGAAACCAGTCGCGAAGAAGAAATGATGATGACGACTGGTTGCCGCCGTTCTTCATGGGCGGCGGAGGATTCTCCGGCGGTGGAGGAGGCGGCTTCTCTGGCGGCTCCTTTGGCGGTGGAACATTCTCTGGCGGCGGTTCCGGCGGAAGCTGGTAGTAGTTGGTAATTAATAGTTTATAGTTGATAGATAATCAATAATCATTAATCAATAATAAAAAAAGTATGAAGAAAACAGGATGGATCATCTTAGGCATCATCGTTGTATTGGTGCTCTGGGTGTTCAGTGGTTATAATGGTATGGTAGGAGAGCAGGAGAAGGCTACTACCGAGTTGTCTAACATGCAGGCTCAGTATCAGCGTCGTGCGATATGATGCCTCAGTTGGCTAAAATCGTAAAGGCTTATGCCAAGCATGAGAAGGAGACTTTCGAGGAGGTGACCAAGGCTCGTGCTTCTGTAGGACAGGTAAAGCTGGATGTGAATAATCTCACTGAGGCTAGCATGAAGCAGTATGCAGCTGCTCAGGGTGAGTTGTCTAATGCCTTCTCCAAGCTGATGTTGGTGGCTGAAAGATATCCTGAGTTGAAGGCAAGCGAGAACTTCAAGGCTCTCCAGATTCAGGAGGAAGGTACTGAAAACCGGATCAGCGAGCTCGCCGTAAGTATAATGAGGCAGTTCAGTCTTATAATCAGACGGTTAGAAAGATGCCTAATGCCATCATTGCCGGCATTTTCAATTTCAATGTAATGCCTAAGTTTGAGGCAGCAGCTGGCGCAGAGAAGGCACCAGACTTGGATATCTAGGAAAATAAATTCAGTCAAGAATGTCGCCCTGTAGGGGCAAAAGCATTGACCATGTGATGCTTTTGTCCTTACAGGCGTGTTTGATTTCCTTTCAATCTGTTACATTCGTCATATTTTATATATATTTTGTATTTCTGATGAATCGTATTTCAGATTTTCTTTGTACCTTTGCACAAAATTTGAGAAAAGTGGCAGAAATGTCACGATAACATTGAAATTTCTATAAGGTAATTACAAATATGAAACAAACAAAGATTGTTGCTTCCATCAGCGATCGCAGATGCGATCAAAATTTTATCCGAAAACTGTTTTTTGCGGGCATGAACGTAGTTCGTATGAATACCGCACATGCTACAGAAGATGGAATCCGTACCATTGTCAAGAACGTTAGAGCTGTGTCTCCACATATTGGTATCATGATTGATACCAAGGGTCCGGAGGTGCGCACTACCGACGTAAAGGAGCCTATACATTATAATATAGGTGACGTGGTGAAAATCTTCGGTCGTCCTGATGTAGATTCTTCTCATGATACCGTGAACTTGAGCTATCCTGATATTGCTGCCGATTTGAAGGTGGGCGACGACATCTTGTTTGATGATGGCGAACTCGACATGAAGGTTGTTGATATTCAGGGTCCTATGCTCGTGGCTGAGGTTCAGAACGAGGGAATACTGGGGGCTCACAAGAGCGTGAACGTACCGGGCGAGCACATCGACCTGCCTGCGCTTACAGAGAAAGACCGCAGAAACATCGAGCTTGCCATCGAACTGGATATTGATTTCATCGCTCACTCATTTGTGCGTAATGCAGCTGATGTAAAGGCCGTGCAGGATATTCTCGATGCTCACCACAGCGACATCAAGATTATCTCTAAGATCGAGAACCAGGAGGGTGTAGATAACATCGATGAGATCATCGAATCCTGCTATGGTATCATGATTGCCCGTGGTGACTTGGTATAGAAGTGCCTATCGAGAGAATCCCTGGTATTCAGCGCCGCATCATCGCCAAGTGCGTGAAGGCTCAGAAGCCGGTAATCGTTGCTACACAGATGCTCCACACCATGATCAAGAATCCTCGTCCTACACGTGCTGAGGTTACAGATATTGCCAACGCAATCTTCTACCGTACAGACGCCCTGATGCTTTCTGGCGAAACAGCTAGCGGTAAGTATCCGGTAGAGGCTGTTCAGACTATGGCACGCATTGCCGAACAGGCAGAGAAGGACAAGTCGCCTCTCAACGACATTGATCCGATGGAGGATGGAAAGATTGACCAAAAGCTCTTCCTGGCTCATGCTGCCATCGAGGCAACCAAGAAGTTGGGCGTTGCCGGTATCATCACCGATGGTGAGACGGGTCAGACTGCCCGCTGCCTGGCTTCGTTCCGTGGTCCTAACCCTGTGCTTGCCATCTGTTACAAGGAGAAGCTTCAGCGCTGGTTGAACCTGAGTTATGGTATTATTCCAATCCATCAGAAGGATCAGGTTTCTACCAAGGCTATGTTTACCGCAGCGTACGTATGCTCCGCCAGAAGGGTTACCTGGGTGAGGAAGATAAGATTGCTTACCTGAGTGGTAGCTTCGGTGAGGGTGGAGGAACCACCTTCGTAGAAATCAACAAGGTGAAGAAGATCTTCGATAACAGCTATACCTTCAATTTACCATCAAATGGCATTGAAGACTAGTTAAAAAGGTCATTATTTTAAGAAAAATAATGCGATGGAGTAAATATTGGTGCAAAAATTTGCAGTATTCAAAAAAATGCTGTAATTTTGCACCAATATTATATAACGAAATTTGTTGAGAATGAAAAAAATCATCTATTCTGCGCTTGTCGTTTTGACAATGGTCTTGATGCTTAGCAGTTGCGGAAGCACCAAGAATGTGGCTTATTTTCAAAATGCCGATCAGGTGAGTTTGGCAGCTTCAAAGATGCTTTATGACGCCAAGATTATGCCTAAGGACGAATTAACTATTACCGTTTCTACTACCGATCCAAAGGCTGCAATGCCTTTCAACCTTACTGTCTCCAAGACCACTGGTATGGAAGGACAGTTGTCAAGTACCCCAACCCTCTTGGGTTACCTGGTAGATAACAATGGTAACATTCAGTTCCCGGTTGTTGGTCAGCTTCATGTAGCTGGTTTGACCAAGAACCAGTGCGAGGAATTGGTCAAGAATAAGGTTCGTCCATACATGTCTGATAAGGAGAATCCTATCGTTACTGTAAGAATGGCAAGTTACCGTGTAGTAGTTACGGGTGAAGTTAATGCTCCAAAAGTAGTAAGCGTTCCTCAGGAAAAGATGAGCATCATCGAGGCCTTGGCTTCAGCAGGCGATTTGACCATCTATGGTAAGCGTGAGAATGTGATGCTGATCCGTGAGGATGCTCAAGGAGAGAAGCATATTCATTACCTGAACTTGAATGATGCTAACATCATCAACTCTCCATATTTCTATCTGCAGCAGAATGATGTTATCTATGTAGAGCCTAACAAGGTGAAGGCACAGAACTCAGCTATTGGTTCTGCCACATCACTCTGGTTCTCTGCTGTAAGTATTTTAACATCAGTTGCATCATTGGTTGTCAATATCTTGCGATAACAGCAAAGGATAAAAGGTCAGGATTAACAAACGAAAATACAACATAAATATATATAAGTATGTGTGGCATAGTAGGATATTTAGGTAAGGGTGACGCTTATCCAGCCCTCATCAAGGGCTTGAAGCGTCTGGAGTACCGCGGATACGATTCTGCGGGAGTTGCCCTTATTGGCAATGACGGCTCTTTAAATGTATATAAGGCAAAGGGTAAGGTGGCAGATTTGGAAGCGTTCTGCGCTGACAAGGATATTTCAGGGCATGTAGGTATTGCTCATACACGTTGGGCCACCCATGGAGAGCCTTCAGCTGTGAATGCTCATCCTCATTATTCTTCAAGCAAGAACCTTGCCATGATTCATAATGGTATTATCGAGAACTATGCCGACATCAAGAAGAACCTGATGGCAAAGGGTGTGGAGTTCAAGAGCGAGACCGATACTGAGGTGCTCGTACAGCTCATTGAATACATCCAGATGAAGAAGGATCTTGATTTGTTGACCGCCGTTCAGGTTGCGCTCCGTCAGGTGATTGGCGCTTACGCTATCGCTATTCTCGACAAGCGTAACCCTGACCAGATTATCGCTGCCCGCAAGCAGAGCCGCTGGTGGTGGGTATTGGCGAGGACGGAGAGTTCTATCTCGGTTCGGATGCCAGTCCTATCATCGAATATACCGACAAGGTGGTTTACCTGGAGGATGGCAACATCGCCGTGATGCGTCTCGGACAGGAATTGCAGGTGGTGAATATCCAGAACGTAAAGCTCAACCCTGAGGTTCAGACCGTGGATATCGATCTCGGCCAGATTGAGAAGGGTGGTTTCCCTCACTTCATGCTGAAGGAAATCTTCGAGCAGCCTGAGTGCCTGCGCAACTGTATGCGTGGCCGTGTGGTGAGCCGCACCGTGGAAACTCGTGTGATGACCGACGGCGACGATACAACCTGCAAGACGGAGACAGAGATGGGCGTAGTGCTCAGCTCCATCACCGACCATCGCCAGCAGCTCCTCAATGCCAAGCGAATCATCATCGTGCTTGTGGAACATCATGGCACGCCGGACTCATCGGCAAGCAGATGATTGAGAACTACTGCCGCATCCCGGTGGAAGTGGAATATGCATCAGAGTTCCGTTACCGCAATCCTGTGGTAAGAAGGATGATGTCGTCATCGCCATTTCCCAGAGTGGTGAAACCGCTGATACCCTGGCTGCCATCAAGCTTGCCAAGGAGAGCGGTGCGTTTATCTATGGTATCTGTAACTCCATCGGTTCTTCCATCGCACGAGAGACAGATACGGGTACCTATATTCACGTAGGTCCGGAGATTGGTGTTGCTTCTACCAAGGCTTTCACCGGTCAGGTTACCGTCCTTATCCTCCTGGCACTTGCCATCGGTAAGGAGAAGGGTACCATCAGCGAAAACGATTATCAGAAGATTACAGAACAGCTTTGGAACATTCCTGCCAAGATGAAGGTGGTGCTGAAGCTCAACAATAAAATAGCTGACTTGAGCCGTACGTTTACATACGCTCGCAATTTCATCTATCTGGGCCGCGGATTCCAGTATCCTGTAGCCCTGGAAGGTGCCTTGAAGTTGAAGGAGATTAGCTACATCCACGCTGAGGGTTATCCTGCTGCGGAGATGAAGCATGGTCCTATCGCATTGATTGACAGCGATATGCCTGTAGTAGTCATTGCTACCCATAACTTCATGTACGAGAAGGTCTTGTCTAATATTCAGGAGATCAAGGCCCGTCAGGGTCGTGTCATTGCTATTGTCAGCAAGGGCGATGAAACCATTTCCAAGATTGCCGACGAAGTGATTGAACTCCCTGAGACTCTGGAGTGTCTGGAGCCATTATTGGCTACTATTCCTTTGCAGCTGCTGGCTTACCATGTAGCTGTATGTAAGGGTAAGAATGTTGATCAACCAAGAAACTTGGCCAAGTCGGTTACTGTAGAATAAGAATGATAAAGGGAATCGTCATTTCTTGACGTTTCCCTTTTTTTGGAGGGGTGTCCCTCGGATAGGTATATTCAGATTTAACTAAAAAAGGATAATAAAAAGAGAATGGAACCATTGAAACATGAGTGTGGCGTGGCAATGATCAGATTGCTCAAGCCACTGGAGTATTACCAGCAGAAGTACGGTACTTGGATGTACGCACTCAACAAACTCTATCTGATGATGGAGAAGCAGCACAACCGTGGACAGGAGGGTGCTGGTATGGCTTGTGTCAAACTGGGCGGAAAGCAGGACATGAGTATATGTTTCGTGAGCGTGCGGAGGGTAAGAACGCCGTGACCGAAATCTTCGGCAAGGCAAACGCCAACTTCAAGAACTTGACTCCCGAGCAGCTTGCTGATGCTAAGTTTGCCCAAGAAGAACTGCCTTTCGCAGGCGAACTCTACATGGGACACCTGCGCTATAGTACCACCGGAAAGAGTGGCATCCAGTATGTGCACCCATTCCTGCGCCGCAACAACTGGAAGGCGAAGAACCTCTGTCTTTGCGGTAACTTTAACATGACCAACGTAGATGAAATCTTCCAGGAGCTGACCAAGCAGGGCCAGAGCCCACGCATCTACAGCGACACCTACATCATGCTCGAACTGATGGGCCACCGACTTGACAGAGAGGTGGAGCGCAACTTCGTGGCAGCAAAGGCGATGGAGATGGAGAACACCGACATCACCAACTACATCGAAGACCACGTGAAGATGAGCAACGTGCTCAAGACCACGATGAAGGACTTCGACGGCGGTTATGTGGTCTGCGGTATCACCGGTTCTGGCGAGATGTTCTCCATGCGCGACCCTTGGGGCATCCGTCCTGCATTCTACTACAAGAACGATGAAATCTTGGTAGTAGCCAGCGAACGCCCTGTACTTCAGACCACCTTCGACCTGGAGGCAGAGGATGTGCAGGAGCTGATGCCGGGCACGGCGCTTCTCGTGAAGAAGAACGGCGAGTGCAGTATCGAGCGCATCATGGAGCAGAAGGGCGATTCAGCTGCTCATTCGAGCGCATCTACTTCAGCCGTGGTTCCGACAAGGATATCTACCAGGAGCGTAAGCAGTTGGGCGAGCAGTTGACCCAGCCTATCCTGAAGGCAGTGGATTACGATGTAGATCACACCGTGTTCAGCTATATTCCGAATACAGCCGAGGTGGCTTACTATGGTATGTTGAGCGGTTTCAAGAAGTATCTCAACGAAAGCAAGATTGAGCAGATTGCCAACCTCGACCATATTCCATCTAAGGAAGAATTATACGATATTCTCGGCGATTTTGTCCGCTCAGAGAAGATAGCATGGAAGGATATCAAGCTCCGTACCTTCATCACCGAGGGCAACAGCCGCAACGACCTGGCGAGCCACGTGTATGATGTAACCTACGGAAGCATCGAGCCGAATGTGGATAATCTCGTTATCATCGACGACAGTATCGTGCGCGGTACAACCCTGAAGGAGAGCATCCTCCGCATCCTCGACCGTCTGCATCCTAAGAAGATTGTAGTCGTATCCAGTGCCCCTCAGATCCGTTATCCGGATTATTACGGCATCGATATGGCAAGACTGGAAGAGTTCTGCGTGTTCCGTGCGGCAATCCAGCTTTTGAAAGAGCGCAAGATGGAGGACCTCATCGAGCAGACCTACGAGGCATGCAAGGCAGAACTTGCCAAGCCGAAGGAGGAGCAGGTGAACCCGGTTCGTGCCATCTACAAGCCATTTACCATCGAGGAAATCAACGAGAAGATAGTAGAGATGCTCCGTCCGGAAGGCATGACCACTCCTATCCAGCTCGTGTTCCAGAGCATCGAGGGCTTGCGCGAGGCGATTCCAAACCACAAGGGCGACTGGTATTTCACCGGTCATTATCCAACCCCAGGCGGCACGAAACTCTGCAACCAGTCGTTTGTGAACTATATCGAAAACGTTTATCATCAGTAAGAAAATAAAAGAATCAAATGTCAGATATGAAAAAAGTAACCTTAGTTTGAGCGATGGAACCAAGTTCCATGGCAAATCTTTTGGATATGACGCTCCTGTAGCGGGCGAGGTTGTGTTCAACACGGCATGATGGGATATCCAGAGAGTTTGACCGACCCTTCTTACGCCGGTCAGTTGATGACACTTACATTCCCTCTCGTGGGCAACTATGGTGTGCCACCATTTACTTTCGAGGAGAACGGTTTGCCAACCTTCATGGAGAGTGACAAGATTTATGCTTCTGCCATCATCGTGAATGATTACAGCGAGCAGTACAGCCACTGGAATGCAGTGGAGAGTCTTGCCGACTGGTTGAAGCGCGAAAAGGTGCCAGGAATCACAGGCATCGATACCCGTGAGTTGACTAAGGTGCTTCGTGAGCATGGTGTGATGATGGGTAAGATTCTCTTTGATGATGAACCAGACAACATCCCTGAGGCTAACTACGAGGGTGTAAACTTCGTTGACCAGGTGAGCTGCAAGGAGATTATCCGTTACAACGAGGGTGCCGGCAAGAAGGTGGTACTTGTTGACTGCGGTGTGAAGGCAAACATCATCCGTTGCCTCATCAACAGAGGCGTAGAGGTGATTCGTGTGCCTTGGAATTACGATTACACCGATATGGACTTCGACGGCCTGTTCCTGGCCAATGGTCCTGGCGACCCAGACATGTGTGAGGATGCCGTAAACATTATTCGTAAGCAGATCAGCCAGAGCCGCAAGCCTATCTGCGGTATCTGTATGGGTAACCAGTTGCTTTCCAAGGCAGCCGGTGCTACCATCTACAAGTTGAAGTATGGTCACCGTTCACACAACCAGCCAGTGCGCATGGTAGGAACCAACAATTGCTACATCACCTCTCAGAACCATGGTTATGCCGTTGATGCCAAGACATTGGACAACGATTGGGAGGAACTCTTTGTAAATATGAATGATGGCTCTAACGAGGGTATCCGCCACAAGGTGAACCCTTGGTTCTCAAGCCAGTTCCACCCAGAGGCTTGCTCAGGCCCTGTGGATACTGAGTTCATGTTTGATAAGTTTGTAGAAACACTTAAATAATTAGGAAAAAAGATGAAAGACGAAAATATAAAGAAGGTGCTCCTCTTAGGTTCTGGAGCCTTGAAGATCGGTGAAGCAGGTGAGTTCGACTACTCAGGTTCGCAGGCCCTGAAGGCATTGCGCGAAGAAGGTGTCGAGACTGTGCTCATCAACCCGAATATCGCAACCGTACAGACATCAGAAGGTGTTGCCGACCAGATTTACTTCCTGCCAGTGCAGCCATACTTCGTAGAGCGTGTCATCCAGAAGGAGAAGCCAGACGGTATCCTCCTCAGTTTCGGTGGCCAGACTGCCCTCAACTGTGGTGTGGAACTCTATCGCCAGGGCATCCTGGAGAAATATAATGTCAAGGTATTGGGTACTCCAGTACAGGCTATCATGGATACTGAGGACCGTGAGCTCTTCGTAGAGAAGCTGGATGAAATCAACGTGAAGACCATCAAGAGCGAGGCTTGCGAGAACATCGAGCAGACTCGCAAGGCTGCTGCTGAGCTCGGCTATCCTGTCATCATCGTGCTGCTTACGCCTTGGGTGGTCTCGGTTCCGGTTTCGCAGACAACGAGGAGGAGCTGAACAAACTCGCTGAGAAGGCTTTCTCTTTCTCTCCACAGGTATTGGTAGAGAAGAGCTTGAAGGGCTGGAAGGAGATTGAGTATGAAGTGGTTCGCGACCGTTACGACAACTGTATTACAGTTTGTAACATGGAGAACTTCGACCATTGGGCATCCATACCGGTGAGAGTATCGTCATCGCTCCATCTCAGACCCTGAGCAATTCTGAGTATCATAAGCTCCGTGCCCTCGCCATCAAGATTATCCGTCACATCGGAATCGTGGGTGAGTGTAACGTGCAGTATGCCTTCGACCCTAAGAGCGAGGACTATCGCGTAATCGAGGTGAATGCCCGCTTGAGCCGTTCATCAGCTTGGCATCTAAGGCTACTGGTTATCCTCTTGCCTTCGTTGCAGCCAAGCTCGGTATGGGCTACGGTCTGTTCGAGTTGAAGAACTCAGTAACCAAGACCACATCTGCCTTCTTTGAGCCAGCATTGGACTACGTGGTATGTAAGATTCCACGTTGGGACTTGTCTAAGTTCCGTGGCGTAGATAAGGAGTTGGGTTCATCTATGAAGTCAGTAGGTGAGGTAATGGCCATCGGCCGCAACTTCGAGGAGGCCATCCAGAAGGGTCTTCGTATGATAGGTCAGGGCATGCACGGTTTCGTAGAGAACAAGGAGCTTGAAATCGATGATATCGATGCAGCTTTGCGCGAGCCAACAGATAAACGTGTGTTCGTGATTTCAAGGGCAATGCACAAGGCTATACCGTAGATCAGATTCACGACTTGACCAAGATTGACAAGTGGTTCCTCGAGAAGTTGAAGCACATCATCGACATCGACGAGGAGATGAAGAAGTGCAACATCAATACCATCGGTCAGGATCTGCTCCGTTCTGCTAAGGTTTATGGTTTCACCGACTTCCAGGTAGCCCGTGCCGTGGGCTTGGAGCAGGAGTTGGGCAACATGCACAAGGCAGCCCTCCTGGTTCGCAACAAGCGCAAGAGCTATGGCATCCTGCCTGTAGTGAAGCAGATTGATACCCTGGCAGCAGAGTATCCTGCTCAGACCAACTACCTCTATGTAACCTACGCAGGCGTGAAGAGTGACATCACCTTCGAAAACGACCACCGTTCTATCATCGTACTCGGTTCGGGTGCTTACCGCATCGGTTCTTCCGTAGAGTTCGACTGGTGTGGCGTTCAGGCATTGAACACCATCCGCAAGGAAGGCTGGCGCTCAGTGATGATCAACTACAACCCAGAGACCGTATCTACCGACTACGATATGTGCGACCGTCTCTACTTCGACGAGTTGACCTTCGAGCGTGTGATGGATATCATCGAGATGGAGCAGCCTCATGGCGTCATCGTATCTACCGGTGGTCAGATTCCAAACAACCTGGCTATGCACCTGGATGCACAGAACGTGCCAATCCTGGGTACTGCTGCCAAGGACATCGATAACGCTGAGGACCGTGCCAAGTTCTCTCAGATGTTGACCAACAACGGCATCAACCAGCCAGAGTGGAGCGCCCTGACCTCTATGGAGACATCGACAACTTCATCGAGCGTGTAGGCTTCCCTGTATTGGTTCGTCCTAGCTACGTGCTTTCTGGTGCTGCGATGAACGTATGTTCTAACGAGGAAGAACTGAAGCGATTCCTGCAGTTGGCAGCCAATGTAAGTGAGGATCACCCAGTGGTAGTTAGTAAGTTTATCGAACATGCCAAGGAGATTGAGATGGATGCTGTGGCAAAGAATGGCGAGGTGATTGCCTATGCGATTTCCGAGCACATCGAGTTTGCCGGTGTTCACTCAGGCGATGCTACCATCCAGTTCCCTCCTCAGAAGTTGTATGTTGAGACAGTTCGTCGTGTGAAGCGAGTAGGTCTCAGATTGCCAAGGAGTTGCACATCAACGGTCCGTTCAACATCCAGTTCATGGCTCGTGACAATGATATTCTCGTTATCGAGTGTAACTTGCGTGCCAGCCGTTCTTTCCCATTCGTGAGCAAGGTATTGAAGATCAACCTCATCGAGTTGGCTACCCGCGTGATGCTCGGTTTGCCAGTAGAAAAGCCACACAAGAACCTCTTCGATCTCGACTATGTAGGTATCAAGGCATCCCAGTTCAGCTTCAACCGTTTGCAGAAGGCAGACCCAGTATTGGGTGTGGACATGAGCAGTACCGGTGAGGTAGGTTGCTTGGGTGACGATACATCTACCGCACTTCTGAAGAGTATGCTTTCTGTGGGTCATCGTATTCCAGCCAAGAACATCCTGCTTTCTACTGGTTCTGCCAAGCAGAAGGTAGATTTGCTCGATGCAGCCCAGATGTTGGTTAAGCATGGTTACAAGCTGTATGCAACTGGTGGTAGTAGCAAGTTCCTCACCGAGAACGGCATTGAGAACACTCGTGTGCTCTGGCCATCAGAGGAGGAAGAAGGCGGTGCACCAAAGGCTTTGGAGATGCTCCATAACCACGAGATTGATATGGTAGTGAATATTCCAAAGAACTTGACCAGCAGTGAGTTGAGCAATGGTTACAAGATTCGTCGTGCAGCCATCGACCTGAACGTGCCATTGATTACCAACAGCCGTCTGGCGAGTGCATTCATCTATGCATTCTGCACCACCAAGCTGGAGGATATCGACATCAAGGCTTGGGAGAGTATAAATAGTTGATAGTTAAGATTGATAGTTAAGTCATTCTTGATGATTCCCAATAGAAAATCCCTGTTGTAGGAAAGGCTTCCTATGGCAGGGATTTTTATTTGAACAAAAAAGCAGTGAAAACTTTGGTTGTTTCAAAATTAAATCGTAAATTTGCAGCAAAAACTATAATAATGAGGAGTTATGGAAGAAAAAAATATCGACTATATATTTAAGAGATGGACGGAACGCCCTGCAATATAGTCACTGAGATGGCGGCTGCGCAGAGTGAATTGTTATCACTCGTAAGCTAGCTTACAGGCGATGAGTATGCTATCCAAGGCTGTTAATCGCCAAATGCTTGCATTATATTATGGTATAGGCAAGTATGTGTCGGACAATACTCGCACAGGAGCTTGGGGAACTGGAGCCATTGAGACTATCAGCGAACAACTGAGAAGAGAACTGCCAGGATTGCGTGGCTTTTCACCTGCAAGCATAAAGAAAATGCGTATTTTCTATGAGCAGTGGAGTAAATTAATAAATCGTTCGCCAATGGCGAACGATTTGCAAACGTCTGAAAAACAAGATGTACTGCAGGCAAATGAACTGCTTTCTGTAAATCTTCGCCATTGGCGAACGATTTGGATTGGCATGAATTTATGTCGTTAAGTTTTTCACACCATTATGAGATTCTTGCCAAGACAGAAACATTGGAAGAGCGTGCTTTCTATATACATTAGGCTGCGACCTTGCGTTGGGATAATTATACACTTCGCAACAATTTGAAGGCTGACCTCTTCCATCATCAGTCACAGATGCCAAACAATTTTGCCACAACTATGCCGTCCACTCGTTATGCAGCCAAGGCTATATCGATGTTCAAGGATGACTACTTGCTCGACTTTATCAATGTGGAAGAACTTGGTGAGCGAGACCCACAGGACATTGATGAGCGTGTCATAGAGAACTCGATAGTGTCGAATGTCAAGAATTTCATTTTGACGTTTGGTAAGGACTTTACCTTTATGGGCAACCAAGTGCATATCGACAAGTTCGGGCATGACCATTATGTGGATTTGCTGTTTTTCAACAGAGAGTTGCAGAGCCTGGTAGTGTTTGAGTTGAAGAAGGGAGAGTTCAAACCAGCCTATCTTGGTCAGTTGGCAGCATATATCCGTATGCTCAATGACGATGAGCGCAAGCCTCATGAAAATCCTACAGTCGGCATCGTGCTTTGCTGCGATGCTGACAAGACGTATGTGGAGTATCTTCTTCAAGACTACAATCAGCCAATGGGAGTGGCTACCTATCAGGTGATGCCTGAAAAACTCAAAAAGGTATTGCCTCCTGAGGATGAGATGAAGAAATTGCTTTTTACAAAGTGCGATAATAAAGAGGATAAGAAGGGATAAATATGAATGAATTGACAATCAGTGATTTGAAGATTTGGAAATCACGATTTCTAAATCTTGCTTGGACGCATATTTGCAAGACATTTGTCCTATTTGGTACCAAGTAATACTGAGAGGGCATGTTTTTGACCTGCCTATAAGCAAAAATGCAATCATGAGGCCATTATTAACAAAACTTCCACCATTATGATACCAAGAATTAAGAAAATGTCAGTTCTAGATGACTATATCCTTTTCGTTGAATTCGATGATGGATATAAAGTGTTGTACGATGTGAAGGATGACATCAAGACGCTTCCTTCGTTTCGTGCATTAGTGGATGTATATGACCTTTTAAAGATTGACGGATATGCCGATGCTCCAAGGGATATGCTGCGAGAGATGAGTTTATGGAGTGGGGGTATAGCTTTGTTAGTAACAAATAACTTTACAAGTTAAATTTGGTGGAAAAATCTCTTAAGAGAAACTTCTTTTTCCTTAAGGAAAAATATATTTTCCCTTAAGGAAAAAATAAAAACCCTTAAGGAAAAATTCTCCTTCTCTTTTTTCCCCATTTTTCGGGCGTTTCCGCCTGATTCTCTCTTTCTTGAATATTATTTACATGAATATGGAGAGCATTGCTCGCATCCGTATGCAGTTTGTGCGTCATCACGCAGTGGTGGTCAAGATATCCCGCTCTTCCGATTTTCTGGAAGTAGCCTGATATCTGTATGAGGAGCAGAAGTGCTGAATTCAAGAAAAAATCCCACGATTTTCTTGCTCAATAAGAATAAAAACTTATCTTTGCAGCAGACTTAGAAGAAAACCGAATATCTCGGAACAAACAAGTGATAAATGATAAGGAGACAATTTTATGAAACAGATTGAGGAAAGATACATCAGCCTGCTGACCGATTTCGGCTTCAAGCGAATTTTTGGAACGGCAATGAACAAGGATTTGCTCATTTGCTTCCTCAACAGCCTGTTTAATGGCAGACAGGTTGTGAAGGATGTGTCGTATCTGAATCCGGAGCACGTGGGAGATGTCTATACCGACCGAAAGGCCATCTTCGACGTGTATTGTGAAGGAGAAAACGGCGAGAAATTCATCGTAGAAATGCAGAATGCCTATCAAACATATTTCAAGGACCGCTCACTCTTCTACTCGACTTTCCCTATTCGTGAACAGGCTCCCAAGGGTAGTGACTGGGATTTCAAGCTCAATCTGTTGCCCTGCTCAACTTCAACATGAACGAGGATGCCTTCGATAAGGAGAAAATCCGCCATCATGTACAGTTGTGCGATACAGCTACCCACAAGGTATTCTATGATAAGCTGGAGTTTATCTATGTAGAGATTGCCAAGTTCGACAAGACCCTGGAAGAATTGGAAACGCTATATGACAAATGGCTTTATGCGCTGAAGAACCTCTATAAGCTTACCCAGCGCCCGAAAGAGCTGTGTGATAAGATTTTCGACCGTCTCTTTGAGGAAGCCGAGATCGCCAAGTTTACCCCGCAGGAAATGAGGGAGTATGAAGCAAGTAAGATGGCATATCGTGACATCAAGAATTCCATTGATACTGCGAAAAGAGAAGGTAAAATAGAAGGTAAAATAGATGCTAATACAGAAACTGCCCAACGTTTGCTGGCTATGGGACTTCTGCAGAACAGGTTGCTAAGGCAAATCTGCTACCTTTGAAAATCATTGAGAATCTTCGTAACTCATAAAAAAGCGTATTACTGAGTATCTAATATTAGGGTGTCCAGTTCTATGTTCCAATATTAACTCACTTGTTTGAGTGTTTTGGTTCGTTCTGTCACC
>ENA-OQCS01000673-OQCS01000673.1-human-gut-metagenome-genome-assembly--contig:-NODE-673-length-19083-cov-2.172452_pt1 | contig 19083 bp, 39 predicted proteins | sample MGYA00242757_ERZ504575 | MGnify/ENA primary metagenome ERZ504575 (study PRJEB26092, sample SAMD00036297) | human gut metagenome | host: Homo sapiens | study: EMG produced TPA metagenomics assembly of... | reverse complement strand
CCGTGACGCTGTCAGGACAGGCACGGACCGTTTCCGGTGTTCCCTCGCATACGATGCGACCGCCGGCCATGCCTCCGCCCGGACCCATGTCGATGAGATAATCCGCGTTTGCGATTACATCAAGATCATGTTCGATTACTACAACTGTCGCCCCAGAAGCCACCAACGAGTCGAACACGCGTAGTAATACCAGCACATCCAACGGGTGTAGCCCGATCGTCGGCTCGTCGAACACGAATACCGAACCGGACTGTCCGCGTCCCATTTCGCTGGCCAGCTTCAGCCGTTGCGCTTCGCCGCCTGATAACGCAGGAGTCGGCTCGCCAAGTGTCAGATACCCCAGGCCAAGCTCATGCAGTGTGGCCAGTTTCGATCGAACGGGGCGTAGGAAATCCAATAGAGGCATCATCTCGTCGACGCTTAGCAACATCAATTCCGGCAGTGAACGGGCGACGCTGTCCGCGCAAACCAATCGAATGTCATCGGCGGTCTGTGCATACCGTGTCCCATGGCAATCGGGACACGTGACGTCAACATCGGGCAGGAACTGCACGTCCAACGAAATGGTACCGGTTCCATCGCAAGTGGAGCAGCGCAACTTGCCCGTGTTGTATGAGAATGCGCCAGGTTTGAGATTCTTCTTATGGGCATCGGAAGTCTTCGCAAACGCACGACGCAGATCATCGTGAACACCGCAATATGTCGCCACGGTCGAACGGATGTTTGCTCCAATGGGCGTGGCATCGATCAGTTCCACTTTCGAAATGCCATCCGCGTCAATCAGACGAATCGAGCTCGGGGAAACGGTACCATCAGCGGCCGAGCGCAACGCAGGACCAGTGTCTCCAATACCATCGTCGTCTTACCGGAACCCGACACGCCAGACACCACAGTGAGACGTCCTCGCGGAATGTCCACCAATAACGGATGCACCGTATGCACGGTATTCGTCTCCAAATGAATCCGACCCTTGGCGAACATCGCATCTAAGTCAATCTGCGGCCGCGCCCGCTCATGTATTTTGCCACCATCACGCAGAAAAGGCGCTATCTGAGAACCAGGTGCCGTCATGACATCCGCCACCGCACCCTGAGCGATCACATGACCGCCTTCGGCACCGGCCGTTGGACCCATCTCCACCAAATGATCCATCGCGGCAAGCACACGGGTATCATGATCGACCACAACCACCGAATTGCCGTCAGCCACCAAATCGCGCATCACGCCCAACAGTCCATCCACATTCGCCGGATGCAATCCAATAGACGGTTCATCAGCACATACAGCACGCCTGTAGTGCGGTTACGCACCGAACGGGCCAACTGCACACGTTGGCGCTCGCCGGTGGACAGTGTCGCACCTGCGCGGTCAAGCGACAAATAGCATAATCCGAGTTCCACGAGCCGCTCGGCCGTATCCTCGAACGATTCGCAGATGGCTGTGGCCATCGCACGCATCTCCTGCGGCAATGACTTGGGTACTGAACGCACCCAACGTATCGTTTCGTCAAGTGTCATCGCCGTGGCTTGTGCCAGATTAATACCGAGAATCTGCGGTTGACGAGCCTGCTGTGAAAGCCTCGTACCGGAACAATCCGGACATGGTGCTCGCTGAGGAATCTCGACACGCGTTTGATACCCTTCTCATCCTTGGCTTTGGCGAGCGCGTTCTCCACGGTATACACGGCGTTGAAGTACGTGAAGTCAAGTTCGGCGAAATCATTGCCTTTCTTCGGTTTGTATAGAATATGCTTCTTGACGGCCGGGCCGTTGAACACGATGTCCCGCTCGGCGTCGGTCAGCTGGTTGAATGGAATGTTCGTGCGCACTCCCATCGCGCCGCACACCTGCTTCATCAGATCCCACATCAACGATCCCCATGGTAATACTGCGCCGGCGTCGATGCTTTTGGTCTCGTCTGGTACCAGGGAAGCACGGTCGACGGTTCGCACGATGCCTGTTCCGGAGCAGGTCGGCATGCGCCGGCGGAATTGAACGACAGCTGTTCGGCGGATGGTGGGTGCATGAGTTGATTGCAGGATGTGCATCGTATAGGCAACTCGGCCGCCACGTTCATTGTGGGACGGTTGCGTTCGCCACAATGCTCGCAGACATGTGAGGCGCAACGGGAGAACAACAGACGCAGACTGTTGAGCAGCTCCGTCATCGTGCCGAACGTGGATCGCACGCCGGGCACTGAAGGTCTTTGATGGAGGCGAGAGCCGCGGGCACATGACGTATGTCGACTACCTGCGCTCGACTCGCTTGGGTGAGACGTCGCCTGGTATACGTCGACAAAGCCTCCAGATAACGTCGGGATCCTTCAGCGTATAGCACACCTAAAGCGAGAGAGCTCTTTCCGGACCCGGAGATACCGGCGATGCCGACTAATTTGTTCAACGGAATGTCGACGTCGAGTTCTTGAGATTATGTACGCAGGCACCGCGCACTTCGATGCGGGACGGCGGGAAAGCTCCAGATGATTGTTCCATACCCACTACAGTACCTGTGTGGCGGAAAACACGCGGCAGGGGAACCTTGTTCGTCATGGTATTGCTGCAATTGTGGTATCTGATCCATATATTCGACCGCAACGGAGGGGATGCCATTGTTTTTCACGGCTACCGTCAGCGTACGTGAATCGGAAGGCGATGCGGTGGAATACGGGGAAATGGATTGGGAAAGGAAGGAATCATATACATCGTATATATCAATGGGAAGAAGTTCGCCGGGGAGCGGAACCAAAGTCTGTTCCCGGCGCAGGGCGGCTAACAAGCGAATGCCCAGAACATCCGCATAAGGCGTTGATGGGCTCATCCGCCGTGTCAGCGTGTTGAACGATGTATCATGCCGCTCAACGTGATGATAAGGCGTTGGCGCCCTTGCCTTTCGTGGCGAGCGTCACGGCGATGATGGACGCGAGAGCGACGGCGTACAGTACGGTGATGATCGGAATCAGCGCGCTGTATCGGTGGGCCGCATCCGTCGCATGAGAGACGACGAAGGATGCCAACTGGTTGCCGGACAATCCGGCGAACGCCCACGCGCTCAAAGCCAGTCCGTGCACGGTGGACACTGACTTCATGCCAAAGTGCTGCTCAAGCAGCACCGGCAGCGTTGAACACGGCATCGACGGTCAGGATGACGCTGATGCTTCCCGCGATGGCCTTGGCCAGACCGAATCCCGCGACGCGATGCCGGTGGCGAGACCTTTGGCGAACCACAGCATTAGGTTCTTCACCGGCGTCAGATAGCCGACGCCCAATCCAATGCCCATGATTACGCCATAGAAGATGAGCACGCCGGGGGCATCCTGCCGCGATACTGGCTCCGGTACCGGCGAACCTGCAAGCGAAGCAGACCGTTGAGATCAAAGCCGATTTCTTGATGTCCTTTTCGACGAAGGGTCCAAGGAAGGCGGCCGACATGCCAAGGATGTTGATTGGCCATGTAATATTCGTTCCTCTCTGTTGTTGTTCGCCCTGCGACGAACAAACAACAAGATAATGGTGAAGTATTCCGTGGCCTTGAGCGTGCCGGGAGGCGGCAGAAGTGGGTAAGCCGTTGATTTCATTGGATTTTCCAACAAATGAACATTGTGTATGTTCACCTTGGGGATAAGCATGAGGAAAAACTCATGTGAACCTTGACACAGTTTTCATGGCTCACAATTCGAATGCGCGTTTGATGAAGGCATTGACGGTGTTCCAATACAGTTCGGGATCCACGACGGATGCTTCCATATGGCGTGCGTCGGGAACCATGAGCTTTTCTCGATCGATGCTCGAGCACGCTTCGTAATTGATCTTGAGAAAACGTGAGCTCACGATGTCGTCCTGTTCGCCATGAATGAACAGCATCGGAATGACAGTATGTCTGAGCGACTGCAGACAGGTGGCTTCCGAAAAATCGTACCCTGCATAATGTTTGCAGAACAATCCCGCGGCATCCACACATACCGCGGCAAGCGGTTTCGGCAGACGCGACGAATGCCGAAGGCTGTCGATGAACACCATGCGCGCAGACGTGTAGCCGCTATCGACAATCGCGGACACCACATTGCGCGGCAGACGCGGGTCTCCCGTCGTCATCATCACCGTTGCCGCGCCCATCGAACCGCCATACAGCAGGATACGGGCGTCGGCGTCACTCGACGCGATAAGGTCGATCCAATTCAGTAGATCATTGCGTTCAAGCCAGCCCATGCCGACGTACCGTCCCTCGCTCAAGTCTTGGGCACGCTGTGACGGAACCAATACGGTGAAGCCCATGCGGGCGTAACGATGTGCCCATTTCGCGGTTTCCTCCGGTACACCGGTATAACCATGCATGCAGATTGCGTACAGGTGTGGTTTTGGCGCAGTGCAATCCGGATCGAACAGCCATCCATGCAGTCGAAGTCCATCATCGCTGGTAATCGTCACAGGCTGTTTGGCTTGCGCGAACCATTCTCCTGCTTCCTGTGCCTCACCCTGCTGAAGTTTTTCGATACGCTCCGGCGCAATCAGCGATTGATGGAAAACGGAACGTTTCCATTGCGTATCGATGCAGAAATGGAACAGGTATTTCGCAGTCGTAGCCAACGATGCGATACAGGCAGCCGTCACGGCTCCCGTGGCGATGCAAATGTCGCGAACGATTGTGTCATTGTCATGCTTCATTGCTGTCTCGTTTCCTTGCGATTGACGGATTGTTCACAATTACTATCGATTGTACGTGCGTACGGCGTTTTCGTGGGCTTTGACAGATTTTTTCATTTTTGATGTGAGACGTTTTTCGATAATGTCCGCCCTCGCCGTATACTGGTTAACTGTTGTCTTGGCGAGGGAAGCGTATGGCTTCCGTAATCGACTCGGCGTGTGATTGTAGGCTCCTTGTGGGTTGATTCACGCTCGTTGATGCGCCGAAACAGAATGAACGAATAAAGCATAAGGAGAAATAGCCCATGCTACCACCATTACCCTCGAAGGCGCTGCCCGTACCGAGTTCGGCAAGGGCGCTGCCCGCCGCATGCGCGTCGCCAACCTTATTCCGGCCACCGTGTACGCAGGCGGCGAAGAGCCGGTCTTCGTGCAGCTGCCGATGAAGGAAACCACCCTGTCCCTGCGTCACACCAACGCTCTGTTCACCATCAAGTTCGGTGACGAGACCAAGATGCCGTCGTCAAGGACGTTCAGCGCAACCCGGTGAAGCGCATCGTCGAGCACGTTGACTTCTACGAGTCAAGGCCGGCGAGAAGATCGACGTCGAGGTGCCGGTGTTCGTCGAGGGCACCCCGAAGGGCGCTGCCGTCGCATTCGTCGACATTCAGGAGCTCAAGGTTCGCGCCGATGTCGCCAACCTGCCGGAGAAGACCGTGGTCAACGTTGACGGCCTGACCGACGGTTCCAAGGTCTTCGCCAAGGACGTCGTGCTGCCGGAAGGCGTGTGCTCGACGTCGAGGATCCGGAAGAGTCCGTCGTCACCGTCGAGGTGCCGGAAGACGCTGCCGATGAGGCTGCTCCGGTCGAAACCGCTCCGGCTGAAAACGCTGAGTGAGTTCAGATAGCTTAAGGAAGCAAACTTCCATCTTACGGTTTTGAACAACCGTAAGAGATGATGAAAAGCCCATGTGCCCAGACGCACATGGCTTTTTCATACCCGGCAACACCCGTTCTATGAGCTGGAAGACATAAGAGACTGACGGCGCATCCTGCATTTCTTACGCAATATTGGTACAACGGGTGGATACGGGCTATACGCGCCTATACGTTCAGTGAACCCGTATGGCACTGTCGGGTGCGAGGGGAACATTTGCGTACTGCCGGAGACGGACTGCGTGACGATCCGTTTTCCCGGCAGCCATCCTGATGCCGCACATTAATGGACTATATCGAGAATCATCATTTGACGGTGGTAGGCTTCCCACGTGAGATCACACTGATCGACAATGATCTGACGCAGGATTCCAGCAAATACGTCACATGCATCAGCATTCCAATCGAATAACGACTAGCATGACTGACGATGCATGGAAACAATGCACGAGAGACAAAGTGAGACGGTGCGGAAGAGAGAAACATTTGAATAAGCATATTATTCGGCTTGATGTGGTGACGGTGGTATTCCTTGGCGGATGCGTCGGCACGGGACTGCGGTATGCGAGCTCGTCCATTGCGGACGTGGGCGGCTTCCATGTCGGTACGTTCGCGGCCAATATGGTGGCCTGCTTCGTATATGCGGCGCTTTCCGCATGGCTGGGATCTTCCAGTCTGTTGAAAGGCCGTGCAAAAGAATACGTGAATCGTGGATTCGGCATGGGCATGTGCGGAGGCTTTCCACCATGTCCACGCTCGCATTGGAAGAATTCATGATGATTGACGATCATGCGATTCCCAGAGTCCTCACCTATGCTGCGCAACGTTCATTGTCGGTTTTCGCTCGCCTACGCCGGTGCCTTATGCGGTTCGTGGTTGGCGGAACGAAACAAAGACGAACATGCTGACAAGGAGGCGATTCGATGAGCGCAATGCTTGCGATCGGCGTATGCGCATGCGGTGGCGTCGGCGCGGCCGCACGCTATATCTGCGATTCGTATATCAAGGCATTGTGGCGCAAAACGTTCCCGCTTTCGACGTTTGCCATCAATGTTGTGGCCGGTCTGCTTGCCGGCTTGGTGGCGGGATTGTTCGCGGCGAACACCATAAGCCCGACTGCCGCCTACTGCTCGCAACAGGATTTCTCGGCGGTTTCTCAACGTTCTCAACCATGATGAACGAGACGGTTACGCTCCTGCGCAATGGGAAAATCGCTTGTTTCATCGGCTATGCGCTGGCTTCGATCGTCGTGCCCGTCATGGCCGTTGCGTGCGGTTACTGGCTGGCCTGAGCCAACGTAAACGTGATTCCAAAATCACGTCCGAATGCAGAGACTGGCTTCAGTCCGCGCATAGCATGCAACCACGCTCGGGGCTATGGGAATCACGTATACCGATGAAAAGAAGTTCACCAAAGAACAGACGCAGCAACTGTTCCGATCCGTCGGATGGGTGTCAGGCAAATATCCGGAACGTCTGTACAAGGCTCTGATGGGATCGTCCACCGTGTTCAGCGCATGGGACGGCGACCGCTTGGTAGGCTTGGTGCGCGTGTTCGATGACACTGAGATGGTGGCTTATATGCATTACGTGCTGGTCGATCCGGAATATCAGGGTCATGGCATCGCAGGCCACCTGGTGGCATGGTCAAAGAGAGATATCGCGACTACCTTTATATTGAAGTCATGCCGGAAGAAAGCAAGAACGCCACCTTCTACCAGAAGCACGGCTTCTCAATCATGGAAGACGGCGCGGCCATGCAGATCCGCAATCCGGGAGAACGCCGCTGAAACAAGCATCGTGACGCCAACAATCTTATTGCCCCCGTCTAATGACGGGGGTATTGCTTTTTCGAGTATCCGCCAATACATCGGAGGGTTGGCTTGCATGCTTCACCCGAAAGGATCGCAGCATGACCGGAAGCGACGAACGGAACACGCAGAACGCGACGAGCGTTGGGAAGGCTGCGTTTCCAGCGCCTTCCGCCATGAAGTCTCCTCACCCCAATAGGCGACAGCGGCATGTTGTACTACGACGTCGAAACTACTCGCCCCATCATTCTCACCCACATCCCGCTGTCAGAGACCTGAACGTCATAATGGTGTTTTGGGGAATGAGGCACAGTCATTTTTTGAACAATTCAGAATACGTTCCGAGTCTATAGAGCATCAATCAGGCGTGAAGGCGGCGACTTTTTCGCAGGATGTTTCTTCCTATCTCATATCGCGAACGCTTGTAATCGAAAGAGATTATGATGTGGGAAAGTTACTAACCAGAACCGGTGCCACAAGCACTGGGATACCACAACCGCGGGCCGCTTTCGGGTGGCTGCAACAAGAAGAAGTAAAGAATGACTGAACAGAATCATCACGATCCGGCAGAGCTTGACAAGCTTACCGAGAAGTTCACCGTGCTCCCGAACGACAACCCGGCATCCGACGCCAAACGTGCCGAACTCATCGACAAGCCGGCATTCGGTCAGGTCTTCTCGACAACATGGCCCACATGACTTGGACCAAGGGCGAAGGCTGGGGAGACCGCCGCATCGAGCCGTATGCGCCGCTGAAGATGGATCCGGGCGCATCCGTTCTGCACTATGCTCAGGAATGCTTCGAAGGTCTGAAGGCCTACCGTCATGCCGATGGCTCCACCTGGCTGTTCCGCCCGGATGCGAACGCCGAGCGTTTCCAGAACTCCGCCAAGCGTCTGTACCTGCCGGAACTGCGATCGACGATTTCATCGGTTCCGTGGCCGCCCTCGTCAAGCGTGACGTGAACTGGGTTCCGACCCGCCGCGAGTACACCCTGTACATGCGTCCGTTCATGTTCGCTTCCGAGCCGTTCCTCGGCGTGCGTGCTCCGCAGGAAGTGGACTACTGCGTGATCGCATCCCCGTCCGGCCCGTACTTCCCAGGCGGCGTGAAGCCGGTCAGCATCTGGGTTGAAGACAAGTGGTTCCGCACCGGCCCTGGCGGCACCGGCTTCGCCAAGTGCGGTGGCAACTACGCCGCATCCCTGCTGGGCGAATACACCGGCATCGACCACGCTGCGAGCAGGTCTGCTTCGTCGACGCCGCTACCAAGACCTACCTCGAGGAGCTTGGCGGCATGAACATGATGGTCGTGCACAAGGACGGCCACGTAGAGACCCCGTCTCTGACCGGCAACATTCTGCCGGGCGTGACCCGTCGCTCCCTGATTCAGCTCATCCAGGACAACGGCCACGACGTGGTCGAAACCATGATCGCTCTGGACCAGTTGCTCGAAGACATCAAGTCCGGCGAAGTCACCGAGGTGTTCGCTTGCGGTACCGCAGCCATCATCACCCCGATCGGTCGTTTCAAGTCCGAGAAGTTCGACGTGACCGTTGCCGACGGCAACTCCGGCGAATTCACCGTGAACCTGCGCAACCAGCTGCTGGGCATCCAGCTTGGCGAGATCGAGGATCCGCACAACTGGATGTGGAAGGTCTGCTGATTTTTCGCGACTGACTTATAGTTCAAAGTCCGCCGAGGGCGGGGACATGGTATTCGACACACTCAAGCCGTTCGGCCAAGCCTACGGTCGAACACCATGTTTCCCGCCCCTCGGCTTATTGTGTACGATGGGAAGTCGCGAAATCCGAGAGTGGGGGAAGTGAGGGAAGGGAAAAGGATGGGAAAGCATGTCGGTGGCGTTGGAGAGTAATGCCTTCTTTTGGGGGATTGAATATTTGGCGACGTTCTGCTGCGGCATGTGCGGCGGACTTGCCGCCGTGCGCAAAGGCTACGATATCTTCGCGATTCTCGTCACCACATGGCTCACCGCATTGGGCGGAGGAATCATCCGTGACGTGCTGCTGGGCATCGCGCCACCGGTAGGCGTGTCGGATAAAGGACTGGTGATCGTTGCTCTGCTGGCTTCGGTGGCCGTCGCGGTGTGCCATCCCGAAATCAACAGGCTCAAATGGTCCATGCTGTCGTTGGATGCTCTGGCATTGGGATTGTATGCGGTCAACGGTACCAGCAAAGCCATGATGTACCACACGTCAGGCATGACCGCGGTTTTTCTCGGCATGTTCACCGCGCTTGGAGGTGGCTGATTCGAGACATGCTCATCAACGAAGTGCCGATGGTGATTCGTGACAAACATTGGTATGCGGTTCCATCTGCCGTGGGGTGCGTACTGACGGTGCTTGTCTGCAAAGGCGTGGACGCTGGAATCGTTCAGTTTCCAGCCGAAGTGTGCTTGATCTGCTGATCGTCGCATTGATGGTCAGCATGCGATTGGTATCGGTGATTTTCGACATTCAGCTTCCGGGAGCGTTGGTGCGTCATAATACATATCTGCCAAGTGAAGCGAAATATTTGAAACGACCGGTCATTCATTCTGATAAGGATTCCGACAAACGCAAGTGTGACAAGCGTAGGTAGCGACAGTGAGATGGTAATTAAACGGAAGACATTTGCGTAACAAAAAATCCCGCAGGAAAAACCTGCGGGATTTTCGTTAGCTGTGAGCTTCTAAAACTCAGAGAGCGTTGATGGCCACGGCAAGACCGGACTTGCGGTTAGCAGCCTGGTTCTTGTGAATCACGCCAGCGCCAGCAGCCTTGTCGAGCTTCTGAGCTGCGACCTTGTAGGCGGCTTCTGCTGCGGACTTATCGCCGGCGGCGATAGCTTCACGGGTGGCGCGAACGGCAGTCTTCAGGCTGGACTTCACGGCCACGTTGCGCTTGTGGGCCTTCTCGTTGGTGAGAACGCGCTTCTTCTGCGACTTAATGTTTGCCACTATTTCTCCAAACGACGTTTTCTATAAGACATACAAACGATGATGATAACATGGCGCGCGGATAAATTGCCAACGGGCTTAGGAGTGTCGCGACTCACCATGCCGATACTAGCAGTTAGAATCGTTTGCGTCGAATATTTCAAGAGGAGGATGGCGTGGGCCAGCAGCATAACCAGCCCGGTTTCACCGATCAGTCGTTGATTCGCAATTTCTGCATCATCGCGCATATCGATCACGGCAAGTCCACGGTGGCAGACCGTATTCTGCAGCTCAGCGGCATCGTGCCCGAACGTGAGATGCGTGATCGTTTCCTGGATCGTATGGATATTGAGCAGGAGCGTGGCATCACCATCAAATCGCAGGCTGTGCGCGTGCCGTGGACGTTCGACGGCACTGAATATACCCTCGGCATGATCGACACTCCAGGCCACGTCGATTTCACTTATGAGGTTTCCCGCGCTCTCGCCGCATGCGAAGGCGCAGTGCTGCTTGTCGACGCGACGCAGGGCATCGAAGCGCAGACCCTGTCGAACCTGTATATGGCCATCGACCATGATCTGGCCATTATTCCTGTACTGAACAAAATCGATCTTCCCAGCGCGGAACCAGACAAGCATGCCGAGGAAATCGCAGGCCTGATTGGTTGCGATCCTTCCGAAGTGCTGCGCGTGTCCGGTAAAACCGGTGAAGGCGTGACCGAACTGCTCGACCGCATTGTTGCCGACGTTCCTGCACCAACCGGCGATCCGAAAGCTCCCGCGCGTGCGCTGATCTTCGACTCCGTCTACGACTCCTACCGCGGCATCGTCACCTACATTCGTATGGTCGATGGCGAGTTGCGTTCCCGTGAGAAACTGCACATGATGGGTATTGGCATGACCCATGATCCGATTGAAATCGGCGTGATCAGCAGACATGATGCCTACGAAGGCGCTTGGTGCGGGTGAGGTCGGTTATGTTATCACCGGCGCGAAAGACGTCAGCCAGTCCAAGGTGGGCGACACCATCACTTCCGCGCTCAAGCCTGCGGCCGATCCGCTCGAAGGCTATCGTGACCCGCAGCCCATGGTCTACGCTGGCCTGTTCCCAATCGACAACGCGCAGTATCCGGAACTTCGTGAGGCGCTCGACAAGCTCAAGCTCAACGACGCGGCTTTGATTTACGAGCCGGAAACGTCCGTGGCGTTGGGCTTCGGTTTCCGCTGCGGCTTCCTTGGCCTGCTGCATATGGAAATCGTGACCGAACGACTGAGCCGCGAATTCGATCTCGACTTGATCTCCACCGCACCGAACGTGCCATACGAGGTCACCGCGGAAGACAATTCCGTGCATCGTGTGACCAATCCGAGCGAATTCCCCGACGGCAAGATCAAGCAGATCGTCGAACCGGTGGTTGCCGCCGACATCATCACTCCGAAGGAATTCATCGGCGCGGTTATGGACTTGTGCCAGGACCATCGTGGACAGATGGGCACTATGGAATATATTTCCGCCGACCGTGTGGAAATGCATTATCGCATTCCGTTGGCCGAAATCGTGTTCGACTTCTTCGACCAGTTGAAGAGCCGCACCAAGGGCTATGCGTCGCTCGACTACCATGAGGACGGCGAACAGTCCGCCGATCTGGTGAAGGTCGATATTCTCATCCAGGGTGAGAAGGTCGATGCGTTCAGCGCCATCGTGCATAAGGATAAGGCGTATTCCTACGGCGTGATGATGACGAAGAAGTTGCGTGAGCTCATTCCTCGCCAGCAGTTCGAAATTCCGATTCAGGCCGCCATCGCTCCCGCATTATCGCACGTGAGAACATTCGCGCACTGCGCAAGGACGTGCTCGCCAAGTGTTATGGCGGCGATATTTCCCGTAAGCGCAAGCTGCTCGAAAAGCAGAAGGCCGGCAAGAAGCGTATGAAGATGCTCGGCCATGTCGAGGTGCCGCAGGAGGCGTTCATCGCCGCATTGTCGACCGGAGACGCAGGCAACGACCGCGACACCAAAGACAAGATTCGCGCCGCCCAGAAAACCGAAGGCTGATGTTCGAAGCCTACATTCATGTGCCGTTCTGCATACGGCGCTGTGGGTACTGTGATTTCAACACGTATACCGCTGTCGACATGGGAGCGGGCGCTTCGCGTGGCAATTACGCCAATATGGTGATTCGCGAGATGTCAATCGTCCATGATTGGCAGATCGCGCATGGCGTTAACGAACCGGAAGCGGCCACCGTCTTTTTCGGCGGTGGCACTCCCACGATTCTGAAAGCCTCGGATCTGGTCGCCATGTTGAATGCCGTGCGTGACACGTGGGGCATTGCCGACAATGCGGAAATCACCACCGAAGCGAATCCGGACACGGTGAACGCCGATTACGTGAAGGAACTCGCGGACGGCGGATTCAACCGCATCTCTTTCGGCATGCAGTCGGCTGTGCCAAGCGTGCTGAAAACATTGGATCGTACGCATACCCCGGCCAATGTGGCGGCGGGAATCGCAGCGGCAAATGCTGCGGCATGCGTTCCAGCGTGGATTTGATTTACGGTGCGCCGGGGGAGAGTCTCGACGATTGGCGTGTTTCCGTACGTACGGCGATCGACTTGGGTGTTGACCATATTTCGGCATATGCGTTGACCGTCGCACCGAACACGAAAATGGGACGTCAGATTGCTGTTGGAACCTTGCCTACGCCTGATGATGACGATGAGGCGACCAAGTATGAGATTGCGACGATCTACTGAGCGCAGCCGGTCTTGAATGGTATGAGATCAGCAATTGGGCACGTCCTGGTTATGAATCGCAACATAATCTTGGCTATTGGCGCAATGTTGATTGGGCGGGGCTCGGTCCCGGCGCACACAGCCATTACGGCAATGTGATGGATGTTGAACAGTCCACGTCGGCTGAAACATCTGAAACGGTCAAATCGTCGGGCTTGCGCAGCTGGGATATTGCGCATCCTCGCATGTGGGGGCAGGCTATCAACGATGATAATGTGCCATGGTCGGGAAGCGAACGAATCTCCAACGAGGAGAACCTCGAAGAAATCATCATGCTTGGTCTGCGCATACGTGAGGGTCTGGATTTGAGTCGCCTTGGAAACATGTTGATATGCTCGCATCCAGCCCATGGAAGACGAAGGCCTTATCGTTATCCGTGACGGACGTGTGATTCCAACCCGAACCGGACGCTTGCTCAACGACACCGTCATCGAGCGTTTCTTCGACGCCTGCTCGTTGTAATGCCGATAATCCTCTGACGAATTGGTTTTAGATGATCCATCTTGGTATGGGTGGATACAGTGTGCAGATTGAAACGGGCCTCGGATGCAGGTTGTTGCATTCCAGGCCCGATGGCATAGAGCCTAGAACGAGGCTGTCACCGGATGTTCGTAATCAGCGCATCGTGAGTCCGCCATCGACATGCAACGTCTGACCGGTGACGAAACGAGCGTCCTCGCCAACCAGCATCGCCACACCGCCCGCAATATCATCAGCCGTGGCAAGCCTGCCCAAAGGCGTCTGCGCGATGATGCGCTCGCGGACGTCTTCGGTGGTGGCGCGGCTCGAATCCGTGCCCACGGTCAAACCGGCCGCGATGGCGTTCACCGTGACGCCCCACGCTCCGGCCTCCTGCGCCAGCGAGCGCGTGAATCCGATGAGTGCTCCTTTGGCTGCGATGTAGTCGTGGTAGGGGACGATCGGGCTGTCTACGAGGTTGCTGGAGATGTTGACGATGCGTCCCCATGATTGGCGTCGCATGTAGGGCAGCGCGGTCGTGCAGGTGTTGTAGGTGCCTTTGAGACATCCTTCGAGTTGGGTCGCGTAGTCGTTCCAGCTGGTGTTGCTGAAGGTGTTGCGGTTGCGTGGGTCGAACGAGTAGTGGCTGAGCGCGTTGTTGATGAGGATGTCGATGCCGCCGAAGGTGTTGGCTGTGGTTTGTGCGAGTTCGTTGACTTGGGTTTCGTCGGTCACGTCGGCTTTGCATGTGATGACGCGTCCTTGTGCGTCCGCTTCGTTTTCGATGTGTTGCTTGGTGTGTTGGGCGCGTTCGTCGTTGCTTAGGTAGTCGATGGTCACGTTGGCGCCGAGTTGTGCGAGTCTGAGTGCGATTGCGGCGCCGATGCCTCGCTTGCGCCGGTGATGATGGCGGTTTTGCCGGTGAGTGTCCGGTGTTCGGATTGCTGGTTCACGTAAGGTCCTTTGGGATTATTCGTAGTCGATGTCGAAGGTGTCGGCGTAACGGTCGGTGTTGCGTTCGATGTCGACGGCTCTGACGAGGTCGAGGATGTTGAATCCGCCGTCGTGGTGCCATCCGGATTTCGCGCGGTTCATTTCTCCGACGGGGCAGATGCGGTCGATGCCGTATTCGCCCACTTGTTGCGCGAGTGCGAACAGTCTGGATGAGCTTGTGGCGATCGCACAGGTTTGCAGCCACTCGCGGTAGGGTTTCAGTGTGGGCAGCGCGTGTTTGAGTTGGTCCACGGCGACGATGTTAATGGTGCGGTTGAGCGGTGTCCCCAACGAGGGGAGACTGCTGGTATTGGGTAGTAGAGCACGGTCCAGTCGGTGCCTTGCGGCGATTCGATGACGAACGGTGCCTGTGGGTCGGCCTGTGCGGCGCTGTCTGGAGTCATGGACGTCATGAACAGCGCTTGCATCTCGGTTTGAGAGCGTGCCCTGCGGATGGCGAGGGATTCCGTGTCGGAAGGGGTTGATCGTGGATATTTGCGTTGTTGCGAGTCGAGTTCGCTGGCGAGCAGTTCCGCCGTCTGAGCGGGGGAGATGGCTCCGCCGCGTTCCACGAAGATGGTTTGCGGCGCCAGGCAGCTTTGCTGGTCGTAGGTGGCCACGTCCACGGCCATACGGTGCACGGTTTGCACGTGAGTGTCCGCGCGTAGCGCTTCACGTCCGATGAGTGAGAAGCCGATGCGTGCGCCATAGCTGAGGAACGGTTTGCCCGCGCTCACGCGTGGACGGATCGCTCGGTGGTGTGCGACGAACCGTAGGCGATCACGGCGTTCGCTTCGCCGATCGCCACGTCTTCAAGCTCTACCGTGCCGCCGCGCCACGGCACTATGGCCAATACGTCGGCGAGATCCGGGTTGATCTGTGTCAGAGAACGAGCGAACAGTACGGGCATCAGTGGTTCGTCGAACGATGATTTGCCGATGATCGCGCTTTTTGTCAGCAGACTCATGGTCATGCTCCATACGGGAATGCCGGGAACATTGCTGGAAAACACGTGGAATGTCAAGTCCGGCCCGTACAGGCGCGTGTATCCGCCGGACTTGTTCGGTCGGTATTCGTCCAGCATGCGCGGGCTTGGCAGTTCGTCATCAAGAAAACGCAATAGTTCGCGTCTGCGGAACATGCGCATGTAACGTTTCAGTTCGATACGCGTCATCGTCGCGTCATAGCCGGTGATGGAGGAAATCAGAGACTCCGCTATCTGGCGACCTCATAATCGGGATTCGTCCACAATTCCACCGCCTCGCCGATGATGTCGACGATGTGTTCGACGGAATATGCTGCCAATGTCCTGCGATCGATTGCAACGCGTTGTCTCGCACAATCTTGGACAGTCTCAGGCGTGAGTACCGGATAACGCAACGTGACCTCACCGCGGTCGGTGAGAACGCCGCGTGTTTCGAAATCCTCAAATACGAAGCCGCGCGGCGCATGGAAAATGTCGATGACGCTCATGCGTTTGCCGCCATCACCTCGTCGACGGCGATGGAGCAGCCGCGTGCCTCCGCACCCTTCGCACGACCGTTGAGCTCGTAACCGGAATCGGTGCGCACGCCAAGATCTTCGGTCAGAATCGCCAGACAGGAATTCCAATTCGCCAAATCGTAATGCGCGATCACCCCCTGCTCGCCATCGGCGACAGGCGTGAGCGTCGCCGGATCGAGGAACACGGAACGAACCCACGACGCGTCGCCTTCAGATAATTCGACGAACCATCCGTATAGTACGACAGCAGATTCTGATCGTAAATCTGCGAACTCAACTCCGTCATACCGTACATGTTCACGCAATGCGTGCGTGCGACGCCAAACACCTCAAGGAACTTCGCATACAAATCATCGACGGTCATATTGGTTTTCGTGCTCTTGAAACCACCGGTATCGAAAACACGCGAATCCTTCGCCAACGCATAGGTTTTGCCCCGCTCGGCAAGATAGTCAAGCAGATACAGATACGCGGACGAAGCGCCCATCAGCATCACCGGCTCGCCGTCCGCCACCGACTGATCAAGGAACTTTTCCACACCAGCGAAGTCCAAACCATCCTCATGGAAGAAGAAGCCGCTGCCCTCGCTGCCGCACTGCTCCACCGCACGCGTCAGATAACGGGCCAACGAACCATTATGATTCATCTCCCAGGCAGGGAGAGCACCGCGATACGCATGCGCTCACGGTCAGGCATGATGAAATGACGGAACGGGCCGATCATCGACGCATCCCACACCTCAAGATCAGGATGATAGTTGCGTCCACGCTGACCCGGATGCGTAGTGCCGCTGGTCATGAACACTGCCTCGCAATCATCTTCAGGCACCGAAGTGAGCGTCAGCATCTTGAACCCATCCACCGGCATCGGCGGAATATCCATCCAATCCGACAACATCTGCGGAGTCACCCTACGAGACATGCAATACGCGCGATACTGCATGTTATGGGCAAACTGGAAAGCGAAAATCTTATGTGCGAGCGCGTCGAACGCCTCATCCGGAGCGACCTCGCAACCATACTTTTCGATGAACTCAAGCACGTTTGCCTTGACTTCCTGCGCGTCGGCACCCAACGACATTGATGTCATATGCGGTATTCCTTTCTATAAACGATACTGATATTCGAAAGCAAATCAGTCTGCGACGGAACTTCAGCTTCGCTGTTTCCTTTACGACGATTGATCAGATTCGGCAGGTCGATCAGCAGTGCCTTGAGAATCACCACACAGAACGCCCCAACCAGAATCGAATTGGAGAAGAACACGTGAGCGCCGCCCTCCAAGCCGCTCAACGCGCTCGGCAGCGCGATGCCCAACAGCAGGGACAATCCAATGACCGCCTGGGAACGGTCGTTCGACTCCACCTTGCGCAGCGTATTGAAGCCCGTGCTGATCAGGCTTGCCGCGGCCGGCAGGAAAATGCCGCCGATCACAGGGGAAGGAATCAACGACAATACCGCTCCGGCCTTCGGAATGAAACCAAGAACCACAAATACCACGCCGGCATGATCACCGGCACACGGTACGGGTCTTGCCCTCATCCGTGACCTTAAGCAACGCGACATTCTGCGGATACGCGGTAGTGGTGAAACCGCCGATCAGCGAAGAAATCGCGGAACCGGCAGCCTCGCCGGCCAAACCATAACGAACCTGACGATCCTCAAGCTTGACGCCCTGGATCTCACTGGCCGCCTGATACACGCCAAGCGCCTCCATAATCGCAACCATATATGCGATGAAGAACGGCACAAACACCGCCGCATCAAAGTCAAAAACCGCCCATACGGCATAATCTGAGGAAGACCAAACCAAGGCTTCGACGCGACACCGGAAAAATCAGCCATGCCAAATACCATCGAAAGCGCAGTGCCGGCAACCAGAGCAATCAGATAGGAAAGCGCCCTGGCCATACCCTTGCCGAACTGGGAAAGCGCCACCACCAGCACGCAAGTCACGATAGACACGGCCAACGTCTTCGGATCGGCAAAACCATCATGCCGGGAGCGCCACCAAGAAACTCGCTCAACGTGAAACTCGACAGCGAAACGCCAACCAGAAAAATAATCACGCCCGACACCATCGGCGCGAACAGAAAACGCATCTTCTCAATCACACGGGTCAGACACAGCACCAAGAAAATCAGCGAACTGACAAAAATCGACGTACCAGCGGCAGCCAACGAACCAGCAGTGCCCGCAGCGATCATCAACGCATCGAACGCGGCGGACGGACCCTGCACAATCGGCAAACGCACCAACTCGTGGCCTGAATCAATGTGACCAAACCAGACACAATGAAAATGGCATTCACCATATTTGACGACAACGCCAACGGCAAGCCAATGGCACCAGCCACAAACACCGGATCAAGCCACACATTGGACACCAACACATGCTGCAAACCCAGCAGCACATTCTTCGGAGTCAACTTCTTCGAACCCGAACCAAGCTGCTCAGGCACCTGCGACGCATCAGACACGCCAAATCCCTTCTCTTTCCACGAAACACACGGCCAAACACCAGCCGTCAGCACAGAGAAGACGCGCACGCGCACCGTTCGTAACATCCCTACGCAGGCACTACCCTGTTCAGGTCATAAGGGTCCGGGCAAACGCCCATCTCAGCCACATCGGCTCCCCTGTACTCTTCGGACAACCACCAGCATAACGACACGCATCGATACCGGCAACCACCACAACCCAACACATATCCTCCACATTTTCCCAAGAAAAAACAGTCTTGACTTTTCCGAGTATTCGTTATATGGACACGCGAAACGTATTTGATACAGGGGCGCGGTATTCTAAACCACGCATTAAAGAACCGCAAGACTTTTCTTGCCCAAAAACATTGAAGGTGGTTTCGGTGACTTTCCACGCCCCGTTAGATCTCACGATCCATGATTCCCAAGGTATGTACGATCCCGGCGCCGAGCACGACGCTGCGGCGTGGGTATGGTCACCACCCTCAACAAGCGCCCCGAACGCAAAATCGTCGACGACGCCATCGAAGTGC
>ENA-OQCS01000671-OQCS01000671.1-human-gut-metagenome-genome-assembly--contig:-NODE-671-length-19086-cov-2.618967_pt1 | contig 19086 bp, 25 predicted proteins | sample MGYA00242757_ERZ504575 | MGnify/ENA primary metagenome ERZ504575 (study PRJEB26092, sample SAMD00036297) | human gut metagenome | host: Homo sapiens | study: EMG produced TPA metagenomics assembly of... | reverse complement strand
TTAATATTTATTTTAATGAAAAATTAATTTATAATCATACTTTTTTACCCTATATTGTACTTGTTCCATTTCTATTTTTAAGGGTTAATTTATAATATAGTCAGGAGGAAAGAAAAATGGAAATGAAAAATGAATGGGTCAAAGATCCTAAAATTTTTAATGTCAATCGTTTAAGAGCAACAGCATCGATTCATAGATATGCAAGTATCAAAGAATTACAAAAAAACAAAGCAGTTTCAATTATTCATTAAATGGGAGCTGGAAGTTTCATTATGCAACAGGATTTAATCAATTAATACCGGAGTTTTCTAATAAAGATTATTGTGTAGATTACTGGGATGAAATCAAAGTACCTGGACATATTCAATTACAAGGTTATGGAAAACCAATGTATGTCAATCAAATCTATCCTTGGTCAGGAACACAACAAATCATTCCTGGAGAGCTCCCTGATAAAAATCCAATTGGAAGTTATGTCACTTATTTTGACAGTTCAGTAATCAAAGATAATGTCGATACTTATATTACTTTCCATGGTGTTGAATCAGCCATGGCTTTATGGGTCAATGGAACATTTGTTGGTTACAGTGAAGACACATTTACACCTTCAAGTTTTAATATTACAGATTTGATTGTTAATGGAGAAAACAAAATTGCTGTTAATGTTTATCGTTTCAGCAGTGGAAGTTGGTTAGAAGATCAAGATTTCTGGCGTTTTTCAGGTATTTTTAGAGATGTTGAACTTCAAATGGTACCACACGTTCATTTAAAAGATATCAAGATTTTGACACATTTAAATGAAAATTATGATCATGCAGCTGTTGAAGTAACGCCAATGATTGTAAAAAAAGAGGCTAAATTTAAGGCAGTCTATACTTTAAAGTATAAAGATGAAGTTATTGGACAAAAAGAAAGCAAAGATTGTTGCAGTCCAATCAATTTTGAATTCAATGATCCTCATTTATGGTCAGCAGAAAAACCAAACCTTTACCAATTATATGTAGAAATCATGGATGAAAAGGGTTTAGTTGAATGTAGTCAATACAATGTGGGTGTTAGAGAATTTAAACTTATTGATGGTATCATGTGTATCAATGGTAAAAGAATTGTTTTTCATGGTGTCAACCGACATGAATTTTCTGCTAAGACAGGAAGAACGGTTTCTTATGAAGATACTAAAAAAGATATCTTGAATATGAAAGCTAATAATATCAATGCCTTACGTACATGTCATTATCCAAATCAAACATTTGTTTATGATTTATGCGATGAATATGGTCTTTATGTCATTGATGAAGTTAACCTTGAAACACATGGAACTTGGAGTGAACTTTTTGATAAAGCACATATCTTACCAGATGATAAACCTGAATGGTTAGATATTATCTTAGATCGTGCCAATTCCATGTATGAAAGAGATAAAAACCATCCTTCGATTATTATTTGGTCATTAGGAAATGAATCTTATGGTGGTAAAAATCTTTACGAAATGTCTAAGTTTATGAAACAAAAAGATACTTCTCGTTTGATTCATTATGAAGGGCTTTCACATGATCGTCGTTACAATGAAACAAGTGATATTGAAAGTCAAATGTATACTTTTGCAGTTGATGTTGAAAAATACTTAAAGGAACATCAAGATAAACCATTAATTTTATGTGAATACGCCCATTCTATGGGAAACAGTAATGGGGCATTATTCAAATATATTGATTTAGAAAAGAAATATGCCTTGTATCAAGGTGGATTCATCTGGGATTACATCGATCAAGCATTATATCATGATGGCAAATTATGTTATGGTGGGGACTTTGGCGAAAGACCAAGTGACTATGATTTCTGTGGAAATGGAATTGTTTTTGCAGATCGTACAAATACTCCAAAGATGCAAGAAGTCAAATACTGTTATCAATATGTAGATTTTAGAATAGATGAAAATGATATTCATATCAACAATAATTATCTGTTTACAGATTTAAATGAATATCAACTACAAATGGATATGTTATGCAATGGTAATGTTGTTCAAACCAAAACAATGACAGTAGATTGTAAACCATTATCATCAGTTGTTGTTGAAAATCCATTTAAAATAAATGATCAAGACCAAGAATGTGCAGTAACAGTCTATTTGAAAAAGAATCATGAAATATACGCTCAACAACAATATATCTATGAAGTAAAAAATAAAACACATAACATTCCTACAACAAAACACGTAGATATCGTTGAAGACTACTTGAATGTAGGCGTTGTAGGAAAAGATTTCAATGTGATTTTCTCAAAACAAAAAGGTTTGGTTTCTTATAGATATCATCAACAAGAATATATTAGAGTACCTGTCAGACCAAATTTCTTTAGAGCAGCTACAAATAATGATGTTGAAAACAAATATGGTTATCGCTATGGTAAATGGTTAACTGCCAGTCTATATGCAAAATGTGAGTTTGTTGGTGTTTCAAAAGGAGATTGTTCTTGCAAGATTGAATATGCTTATGATTTGCCAAATTTACAAGATGAAAAAGTTCATTTAGTTTATGAAGTCTATGGTGATGGTAAAATCATTGTAGATATGTCTTATCAACCGGTTGTTTCTGAAATTGAAATGCCTGTATTTGGACTTATCTTCCAATTATATAAAGATATGGAAGAAATAAATTATTATGGATTTGGTCCAGAAGAAAACTATATTGATCGAAACAAAGGGGCACTTCTTGGAAAATATACTTATCAAGTAACAGATAATTTAACACCTTATTTATATCCACAAGAATGTGGTAACAGAACGCATGTAAGAGAATTATCAGTTGCAGGTGAAAATACAAAATTAAAAATCAAAGGTGAAGATTTTGAATTTTCAGCTTTACACTATACACCTTATGAATTAGAAAATGCGCGACACAAAGATGAACTTCCAAATGTTTATCAAACGGTTTTATGTATCAATGAAAACAAATGGGTGTTGCTGGTGATGATACATGGGTGCTAAGACACATGATGAATTCTTATTAGATAAAGAAAACATCATTTACGTTTTAGTTTTAAAGGTAAGTTATAATGAGATTTATATTTGTAAGACACGGAAAGACACATTTAATGAAATCAATCTGACACAGGGTTGGTGTGATTCTCCTTTGTCAAAAGTGGGAATCAGACAAGTTGAAAGTATTTCAAAGCAGCTAGAACAATACCAAATAGATAAGGCATACACATCTCCATTGGGTAGGGCAGTACAAACGGCAAATATTATTCTAAGTAAAAAAGGAATTGAGCCAATTTATGAAGAACGCTTTAAAGAAGTTAATTTTGGAATACTTGAAGGAATATCCACAGAACTTGTAAGAAAACTCAATATTGAATCACCAAACTGGTTAGAAGATTTGGATATGGATTACAGACCTTATGAAGGAGAAGATATTCATGATGTTATTTCAAAACATCATAAAGCCCTTCAAAAAATTATACAAGTTAGTAGTGATGATGATACAATCTTAATTGTAGGGCACGGTTGTTCATTATATGGATTTATCAAATCATTATTACCTCAACAATCTTTTAAATTTCCTAATAACGCTACAGCAATGATTGTTGATTATGTAGATGAAACTTTTTTGTTAAGTTTTAGATCCTATGATATAAAAATAAACAGGTTTGCGATGGTAAACCTGTTTATTATTTATAAAGTTTCAGAATATTTGATACAGATTAGATCAGAAATAAGCTGTAATGGATAGGGATGACTTGCATAGCCACCTTTACTGTTATAACGGATGTAGAAATCGATAAATGGATATTCTATTGACTGGTCAGAAGTAATCATGCATATCTTTGGTTTCTTTTTGTTACTTTTGAATGGCTTGGCTCTTGGAAAAATACGATCAAAATAGGTTCCTGATTCTGAAAAATAATAATAAGATTATTTTCATCAGCGTCAGTAATATAGTCAGCCTGATCTTTGATATTAAAACAAGAAAAGATAAGTTTACCACTTGTTTGCAGATCGAACTGTAAATTGCAGGCAACACTTTCAGATTGCATATAGCCAAAAGCGGCTATTTTCTGATAAGACTGATTTCTTGAACAAGTGTATTGATTTGTTTTTCAATATCATTTTCTAAGAAGTAATTTAAATTGGAAATAACATTTTTTACATATGATTGAAACATTGATGAGGATTCATATTTTTCATAGTCAAACTTTCTTTTTAAGCGAGCAGACTCAACAGAAAACTTTGCGATTTGATTTTTCAATGCATTGAAATCTTTAAGTCCAATATCACGACAAAAGCGCGAAATACTAGAATTTGACACATAGCAAGCCTGAGCTAGATCTGTGAGAGAATATTCTTCTAAATCGCGCATATTTTCTATCATATATTTAGCTATTTTATAGTTATTTGAACCTTTTGGTTCATCATTAAGTGTTGATAAAAGTATAATTATTAGGTTAAACATGGAGAATCTCCTTTATGTATATTTTGCATAATTATACCATAGTTAATTATTGTTTAACAACAATAGTTTTAGCTACTTTATCATGAAAAGATTGTGTATTTGCTTGGAAATAAGCATAGATAATTGACTGATAGTTAAAGCATAGGCAATATATTTTAAAGGATCAACAATCATTGTAAGTTTAAATAATGGAAGTAGCTTTCTTATATAGGTTGGGATGATAATCATTCCACCTTCAAGTAAGGATGCTCCAAGAAGTTCTCTTAACATCATATCTTTTAAATTGATTGATTCATTATTTTCTTTAATGATTTTGATCTTACATATTTTTTTACCAAGTGTTTGTCCTTTAAAAAGATATGTTGGAATAAATACATAGTAAATAATACCAATCAAAACACCATAAAGACCTAAAGCAAGACCTATAGAAAAATCATAGTGTGTTAAATCAAACATATAAGGTTTTAAGTAGTCATTTCCTCTTAAATAGAAGGTAATAGGGATAACAGCCAGCATGTTCGTAAGATACCAATCGATGATCATAGCTACAAATCTTCTAACACGTGTTTCGATAATATCCATATTATTTCTGTTTTTGTTGCTTTTGTTATTTTTTGTTTTATTTTTTTCTCATAAGTAGTCCTCCAGGATAGAAAAATTATAACAAATGAATGCTTTATTTACTTTTGCTTTTCCAAAAGGTAGAAATTATTTCCAAACATTGGAAATAAAAAAAGAAAGCCGAAGCTTTCTATAAAGATTTTATAATCTTTTATAATCATCCATATTTAATAAAGATGCAGCATCTTTATCACAGATAACAGTGAAGTTAGGATGTAATTTTAAAACAGTTGCTGGTAGTTCATCTGAAATTGGTGAATCTAACACTTGTTTTAATTTGAGCTTTTTCTTTACCAGTAACAATCATTACAAGATGTTTCACTCTCATTAGACTTTTTGGACCCATTGATAAGTGATTGGTAGATGATCTCTTGCTGGATATGTTGGATTAGCTGCATTTTTTGTTTTACGATCCATTGGATAAGTATAACTATCCATAGGTGTACATCTTGGACAGTTGCTGCAGAAATGTCCATCCCAACCAAGACCAATCAACATAACATCAATACCACCAGCATCTCTGATTTCTTGATCATAAGTTTCCCAATTTTCCATAGTTGTTGTATGGATTCTTTCATCAGGGATATTTGCATCTTTAAAGAATAGTTCTTGCATTTCTTCCCAGTTTGGGCCATATGGTTTATCTTGATAAGGTGCTTCATCAAAAAGATAGTATTGAATGTCTTTGAATTTTTCTTGGTCTTTAACATAAGGAACCATCATCTTATAAAGATTGATAGGAGAGCGTCCAGCAGTTAAAGAGATGTTGACTCTTTTATCTTGCATCATTGCTCCAAGTAAAATGTGCATTGCACTTTCGCTCATTTTTTGTTCATTTTCTTCAATGATTAACTTCATAATATATCCTCCTGTTTTATAAGAAGATATAACTCACACACAATTTCATTATAAAAAATAAAAAGGGAGTGTCAACATAAAAAAATAAATGCAGATAAAAAAATAAAACAATTTATTTCCATGATTTGGAAAAGATTTCAAGTAATTGGAAAGATGTTTTTTATTGTGGAAATCAAAAGAATTTGAATGTGCTACAGCTATATAATTTCACTATAGCAAGAAGGGAGGGAACTTTCATGAATTTCATGGAAAAATTTAATGAACTTGCAAACCGTACACTTGTACCAATTGCTAACAAATTAGGGAATCAAAGACATTTGGCTGCTATTCGTGATGGAATGGTAGTAGCAATTCCGTTATCTATTTTAGGAGGGGTATGTTTGATTATTTCAACACCACCTTTTAAACCAGAAACACTTCCAAATTGGGGATTTATTACTGACATGTTAAATGGTTGGTATAATTGGGCGCAAGCCAACAAAGCAATGTTGCAATTGCCTTATAATATGACAATGGCATTAATGGATTATTTATTGCATTTGCAATTGCTTATCATTTAGCAGATGAATACGAAATGCCAAAATTAAATTCAGCAATCGTATCAACTGCCGTATTTTTAATTGTCTCTGCACCAACAACTTCAGCAGTAGCATCAAATCTTATTGTTGATGGAAAAAGTGCAACAGATTTATTAGCTTTAGCTGGTAATTACATACCAACGACCTATTTAGATGCCAAAGGTATCTTTACAGCAATCTTGGTTGCTATAGGTTGTGTGGAAATTATGCATTTTATGTTTAAAAAAGACATTCGTATTAAAATGCCTGAAGGTGTTCCACCAGCAATCAGTTCATCTTTTGATGCAATCTTACCATTATTTATTTGTGTAATCATTTTTTATGGTCTTTCTTTAGTTGTACAAAACTTTAGCGGACAACTTTTACCAAGTATGATCATGACAGTTTTAGCACCTGCAATTTCAGGACTTGATTCATTAGTTGGTATTTGTTTAATTACCATGATTGCTCAAGTATTCTGGTTCTTTGGATTACATGGAGCAAGTATTACTCAACCAATCCGTTTACCATTTATGCAAATGTATTTGATTGCTAATATTTCAGCATTCTCTGCTGGACAACCAATCGTACATTACTTACTCAATCATTCTGGTCATATGTTATTACACTTGGTGGTGGAGGAGCAACAATGGGACTTTGTATCTTATTGTTGAGATCTAAATCAGCAGAATTAAAAACATTAGGAAAATTATCAATTGGACCTGCAATCTTTAATATCAATGAACCAATTATCTTTGGTTTACCAATGGTTTTAAATCCATTAATGATGATTCCATTTATCTTTGTACCAGTAATCAATTCAATTATTGCTTATGGCTTAATGGCCTTCCATATTGTAGGAAAAGGAATTATTGAAACACCATGGACAACACCAGCACCACTTGGAGCTGCTCTTGGATGTATGGATTTCAAAGCAGCAATCATGGTTATTGGTTTAATTATCTTAGACATGGTTTTATATTATCCATTCTTTAAATTATTAGAAAAACAAAAATTAGAAGAAGAAAATTCAGTACAAACAAATTAAAAAAAGAAGATTAACTCACACATCAATCTTTTAAAAATTGAATAACTTAAGTATGCTCTAATGAGACCCCAAAATCATTAGAGCTTTTTTTTATAAAACTTAAAGTTCGACAGTTGTTTCTCTCGGTTTATGAAGAAGGGAGGGATAATATGTCAACTAAAGTTAGGGTAAACCTGAGAGAAATGTATCCTAAATATTATAATCAAGATTGCTTTGTTGAAGTTGATCAGGATGTTTATGAGACAATGAATAAATATGATCATATTGATGCAGTATATAAAAGAAAAATAGATGATCATAAGGGATATTTTTCGTTAGATCGAAGTCCATTTTTAGAATTAGAAAAAGAAGGCTTTGATGTTAACGAAAACTTATTGTTGAAAGAATTGATACATCAAGAATTAATAAGTTTTATTGAGTTAACAATTAAAGATTTACCAGTCAAAGAAAAAGAACGTATTTTAAAAAAATATGTTCAATGTAAGACTCTAGAATCAATTGCTATTGAAGAAAACTGTAGTATACTTGCGGTTTACTATTCTATTAAAATAGCACTTGAAAAAATTAAAGAAGTTCTAATTAAAAACGGTTATGACATTAATGATTAATTTAAATATCGTAACTTAAAAATGTCTTATAAATCTCATTATTTTAAGGAGATTTAAGACTGTTGACAAATATGAAGTTGACAGTCTTTTTTAAATTATTTTATTAATAAAAACAAGCTCTTAACGCTTCACATCATTGTGCACATTGCACAAATACTAATGATTTATTTAGGATGCTTGTCTCTACTCAATTCGTTATATTTCATTATAATAAAATTGTAATAAAAATTAACATGTAAAAGAATGAGATAACCCATATATATTTATATCTCATATATTTACATTTTAAGTAATAGTTTCCCAAGATATTAATTTTTTATTACACGAATTCCCTATAAAAATAAAGAAGATCATTCCCCTTAAATGATCTTTTTTATTTGTTTATAATTGTTATTAAAAATAGTTATAACATTAATGATTAATTCAAAGATCATAACTTAAAAATGCTTTATTGAATCTCCTTATATTTAAGGAGATTTTTTTAACATATTTATACGAGTTGAACACTAAATAGTATTGTAATTATATGAAAGGAGTATGCAATGATAAAAAAATCAGTAGAGGTGAAATATATGTAGCCGACTTAAATCCGTATCAAGGTTCTGAACAAGGTGGGATAAGACCTGTAGTTATTTTACAAAATGATGCAGGAAATTATTTTAGTAGCACTACTATAGTTGCATCACTGACATCTCACGTAGGGAAAAAAAGAAAATTTACCAACACATGTCTTTATTAACAGCCGAGAAGATCTTGAACATGATTCTATAATAATGTGCGAGCAAATAAGAACGATTGATAAATCAAGATTAATTAGATGTTTAGGTCGGTTAGAGAGTATGAGATGGAGGAAGTTGAAGAGGCTTTGAGCGTAAGATTAGGATGCTTTGATGACTCATTAAGTATAAATGTTGACAATCCAATTTATTTTGAGAATATAAGATTCTTTTTCTTGCGCGTTGAAAATAGGACATGCCATTGGCATTGGATAAGATTTTTTTTAATAATTATTTTTACCTTTACATGGTCCATTGGATATACGTCCTTCATTTATCCATGTAAAAGTTGGGTATCTCTTCTTTCCAATGTTCAAATGTCTTTATAACATTATTATTTGTTAGTGTTAAATGATTATAATTTAAGAATAATTCAATTTAAAAAGGAGCTGTTACGAAATTAAATAATTAATTTCATACAGTCTTTTCTTTTGTAAAATAAAAATAGGAATTTTAAAAATCTATATAATAAAATTATTCTACTATAAGAAGCAATTGTATCTAATTACAATAATTCCTCAAACATAACGTTTGAGGAATTAATTGGTAAGAAATAAATATTACTGATAAGATATCAATATCCTATTTTTTAGTTAGATTTTATAAAAAACGGATGTTACGATTTTAAATTATTTCGTAACATTCCCCACGATAATTTATAGCGTACCGGATAATTTAATATACCTGACAAATCCATTGCCTATTTTTGTTTATTATAGGTATTAATAAAGGTGTTTAAGGAGATGAGTTGGATGAAAGAAATAGAAGTAAAAGATTTAATCAAATATATTAATCCTTTTAAAACCAGCTATTGCGATTGCTAGTGATGGAAATGAAACCAATGGGCTTACAATTGGTTGGGCTGGATTTGGTGTTTTATGGAGAAAACCAATGGCTACAGTTTATGTACATAAAACACGTTATTCAAAACATATTTTTGATCAAGCTGAGTATAATTCTATATATTTTATGGATCAAGAACATAAAAATCAATTAGGTTATTTTGGACGTGTTTCTAGTAGAGATGAAAATAAAATGGAAAAGTGTGGAATGACTGTTAATAATGAAGATGTTGCTCCTTATTTTGAAGAGAGTTCAGTGTAAGGTTATGGGTAAAAGTGATTTGATCAAAAGAGTGTTGATGAAAATGTTTATGAATGGTACCAAGAAGAAGGGGTTCATAGTCAATACTATGGAGAAATTGTCAAGGTATTGGTTAAAGACTATAAGTAAAGCTTATAGTCTTTATTAATAAATAAGGACTATGATTATCTTGTGAAAATGTTATCATATTACTGTAAAATAGGAGGAAGAATCATGGGTAAATTATTATTAACTGGTGTTGATGGTAACTTAGGTCAATTAGCTGCTGATGTTTTATTAACACTAGAACCAGTAGAAAACTTAATTTTTTGTGGATATAGTGAAGAATCACTAAAGAAATATGCTGAAAAAGGAATTGAAACACATGTCACAAACTTTAATAATCCAGATGGATTAGCTGAAGCTTTTAAAGGAGCTGATGCTCTAGCATTGATTTCTATGCCATTTGTTGGTGCAAAAAGACAAAATGCTCATAAAAATGCAGTAGATGCTGCTAAAGCTGCAGGTGTTAAACAAATTATTTATACATCTTTAGTTAATGCGGATGATGAAACAAATCCATCAGTAGAAAAGAAAGATCATATTTATACTGAAAAATATATTCAAGAAGTTGGTTTAGATTATCAATTATGAGAAATTCTCAATATGCTGAAGCAATGGTCACAAACTACTTTACTTATGCACATATGAATGCACCACTTACAAATTCACAAGGTGATGGTTTAATGGCTTACATTTCACGTAAAGACTGTGCGAAAGCATTAGCTTATGCTTTACATAGATCAAATGAATACCATCAAAAAGTATGGAACATTAATGGTTTAGAATTAATGACAATTTCAACATTCTGTGCTATTGGAGATGTCAGTACAGGAAATCATGTTCCATTTGTGAATGTTACAGATGAAGAAAACTATCAAATTTGGGATGCTATGGGTGTTCCTAGAACAACAGATGGTGTATTCCAAAAAGATTCAGAAGCACCATTTTCATCAGATGGAATGGTTACATTTGCTCAAGCAATCAGAGAAGGTAAAATGGATATTCATACAAAAGACTTTGCTGAACTTACAGGAGATACACCTATTTCAGTAAGATATATGTTTGATCATCAAGAAGAATTCCAAATTGGTGAAAGACATTCTCAAGATAAATAAGATATTTAACAAAGTGAAATCGATAAAGGATTCACTTTTGTTATGCTCAAAAATTAGATTTCTATATATAGATAATGGATGTTTTAATGTCATAATTTAGAAAAACGGGGCAATATAGCATAAATGAAAGTGTTCCTTCATTTATAGAAAGGATTAGATTGTTGTTAGAAAATGACTTGAAAGTTCAAATAGGAAACTTTTAGTAATTAATGCAAGACAAGTAGGAAAAATATTATGAGAGATGAAAGAAAAAAGCGGATACGCTAAATTATAGAGGATATCAATTTTATAAAGAAAATCCGTCTTTGATGATATGGAAAGTCATTGAAAAAATATTTCAAGATTATCATTTGTAATTAAATAAATATATTGAAAATCCATTTTATCTACTTTTAATAGACATTTTTTGTGTTTTATGTCATAATACCAAAGCTACTTAAAAGAAAGGAATGACGATATGATATCAACACAAAATGTCTCATTAAGATATGGAGATAGAGCATTATTTGAAAATGTTTCTGTTAAATTTACAGAAGGTAACTGTTATGGAATTATTGGTGCCAATGGTGCTGGTAAATCTACATTTTTAAAATCTTAGCAGGAGAAATTGAACCTAATAAAGGGGAAGTTATTATTGAACCTCATAAAAGATTATCTGTTTTAAAACAAGATCACTTTGCTTATGATGAAAATAAGTTGTTGAAACTGTTATTATGGGTAATAAAAGACTTTATGAAATCATGCAAGAAAAAGAAAGATTATACGCAAAAGAAGATTTTAATGATGAAGATGGTATTTTACTTGGTGAATTAGAAGGTGAATTTGCGGATATGGATGGTTGGAATGCTGAAGCTGATGCTGAAACAATGCTTAATGGTTTAGGAATTACTTCTGAGTTTCATGATATGTATATGAAAGATTTAGATGGAAATCAAAAAGTAAAAGTTTTATTAGCGCAAGCCTTATTTGGTGATCCAGATATTTTATTATTAGACGAACCAACAAACCACTTGGATTTAAAAAGTATTAATTGGTTAGAAAACTTCTTGTTAAATTTCAAAAATACTGTTATTGTTGTTTCTCATGACCGCCATTTTTTAAATAAAGTTTGTACACATATTGCTGATATTGACTATAGCCGTATTCAATTATACGTTGGAAACTATGATTCTGGTATGAATATAGTCAAATGCAAATTCAACAAGCGAAAGATCAAAATAAAAAAGCTGAAGCAAAGAAAAAAGAATTAGAAGAATTTATTGCACGATTCAGTGCCAATGCTTCAAAAGCCAAACAAGCAACTTCTAGAAAGAAATTATTAGATAACTTAGAAATGGTCGATATTAAACCATCTCTTAGAAGATATCCATTTATTGGTTTTAAACCAGGAAGAGAAGTTGGAAATATTGTTTTAAATGTTGAAGGTCTTACAAAATTTGTAGATGGAGAAAAGCTTATTAATAATGTTTCATTCTCTATTCAACCAAATGAAAAAGTTGCTTTTGTAGGAGATGATAAAGCAACTGAAGCTTTCTTTAAAATTATTATGGGTGAAGATGAAGATTATGAAGGAGAATTTAAATGGGGTGTGACAACAAGCCAATCTTATTTTCCTAAAGATAACTCAAAATATTTTAATGACTGTGAATTATCACTTGTTGATTGGTTAAGACAATTTACAGATGGAACAGTATATGAACAAGATTTAAGAGGATGGTTAGGAAGAGTGTTATTCTCTGGAGAAGAAGCTTTAAAGAAAGCCAATGTTTTATCTGGAGGAGAAAAGGTAAGATGTATGCTTGCTAAAATGATGATGGAAGATGCTAATGTTCTTGTTTTTGATGAACCAACAAACCATTTGGATCTTGAATCAATTCAAGCTTTAAACCAAGGTCTTATTCAATTTAAAGAAAATATTTTATTTACATGTCATGATCATCAATTTGTACAAACAATTGCTAATAGAATTATTGAATTTAATAAAGATGGTATGATTGATCGTTTATCAACATACGATGAATATTTAGAATATAAAGAAGAATTAGAAACAAAATAAAGGATCCAAGAAGGATCTTTATTCGTTTACGATATATAATTGTTTTAGTAAGGGAAGGAAAATTTGAAAAAATTTTTTCTAAGAAAGATGTTTAAATATTATTTATCTTTCTTGCTATTATCATAAATAAACAATTGTGAACTGAATATTTCATATTAAACAAGCCTTTTTTTAAAGACTTTTTTTTTTGTTTAAATAATAATTGGGAAGGGAATATGAATTTATTATTTAACGAAAGATGATTGATCTTTCATGGTTATAATATAGATGAAAACTATAATAGAACAATGGTTCAATCATGTGTTTTTATGTGATGTCGTAAAATTAATGATAAAGAAGATTGAAAAAAATTATCATTTTGGTAAAATTGTTTTAAACAATGTGAGGTGATAAAGTGGAATTACATTTTACAAAAATGGAAGGTATTGGAAATGACTATATTTATGTTGATGGGATCCATCAAGAAGTACCGATGGATGCTGAATTTATTAGTCGTATTTCTAATCGTCATTTTGGTATTGGTGGAGATGGGATGATCGTTATTTTAAAGTCTGATCAATATGATTTTAAAATGCGTATGTTCAATCTAGATGGTAGTGAAGGAATGATGTGTGGAAATGGAATTCGTTGTTTTGCTAAATTTTGTTATGACCATCATTTAACAGATAAAAAGGTTTTAAATATTGAAACAAAGGCAGGTTTACGTATTGTAGAACTTATTTTTGATGGGGATGAAGTTGTTGGCGCAAAAGTAGATATGCAAGAACCAATTTTAAATTGTAAAGACATTCCTGTTATTTTTGATCAAGAAAAAATGATTAATGAAAAAGTAATGATTGGAGATCAAGAATATGCTTTAACAGCTGTTTCTATGGGGAATCCCCATGTCATTACGTATGTTGATTCATTAGATTTTGATATTGAAACAATAGGAAAACAATTTGAACATCATCAAATATTTCCAGAATCAGTCAATACTGAATTTGTTGAAGTAATCAATGATCATTATTTAAAAATGCGTGTATGGGAAAGAGGCAGCGGTGAAACAATGGCTTGTGGAACAGGTGCCTGTGCCGTTATGTATGCAAGTTATTTGAATGGTTATTGTAAAGAAAAAGCAACAGTTGAGCTTCTTGGAGGAAAGTTAGAAATTGAACTTCAAGAGGGACATATTTTTATGACAGGTCCAGCAACAACTGTGTTTGAAGGAAAAATAAAAATATAAGGAGGAAATTTATGTTACAAACAGCAGAAGAAATTATTAAGTATATTGGTGATGCAAAGAAACAAACACCAATTAAAATGTATTTAAAAGGTGAAAATTTACCTGATACAGATGCATTCCATTTATTTGGAGATAATCATTTTAAAATTGCTATTGGAGATTTAGATGCCATCAATGCTTATGTTGAAGAAAATAAAGATTTAATCAAAGATTCATTTATTGAACAAGATCGTCGTAACAGTGCGATTCCAATGTTAGATATGAGAAATATCAATGCACGTATTGAACCAGGATGCTTCATTCGTGAAAATGTTTCTATTGGAGATAATGCCGTTATCATGATGGGTGCTGTTATCAATATCGGTGCTAAAATTGGTGAAGGATCAATGATCGATATGGGTGCTGTTTTAGGAGGACGTGCTGAAGTTGGAAACATTGTCATGTTGGAGCTGGAGCAGTGTTAGCTGGTGTTATCGAACCACCTAGTGCTTCACCTGTTATTCTAGAAGATGATGTTTTAATTGGTGCAAATGCGGTTGTTATCGAAGGTGTTCATATTGGTAAAGGTGCAGTTGTAGGGGCAGGAAGTATTGTTACTCAAGATGTACCTGCTGGTGCGGTTGTTGTTGGAAATCCAGCAAGAATCATCAAAGAACAAAAAGATGAAAAAACTGAAGGTAAAACACAATTAATGGATGATTTACGTAAAATCTAGGATACGATTATGGAACAATTATTAGATCAAATAAGGACATGGCGTCGTCATTTACACGCCATTCCTGAAATCGGTTTTCAAGAATATAAAACATCAAAGTACCTTTATGAAGAATTAGAAAAAATGGGGTATCAACCTTTAAAAATAACAGAGACGGGAATCGCTGTTTATCTTGATTTTCACAAAGAAAAAACACTTGCTTTTAGAAGTGATATCGATGCTTTAGAAATTGAAGAACACACAGGTGTATCATTTAAAAGTACACATCAAGGAAAAATGCATGCCTGTGGTCATGATGGACATATGACAGCACTTCTTGGACTTGCTTATAAGCTAAAAGATGTTCAAGATCTACCACATAATGTTTTGCTTATTTTTCAACCAGGAGAAGAAGTGGTCAATGGGGCACCATCAATTATTAATACAGGTATTTTTGAAAAATATCATGTTAAAGGAATTTATGGTTTACATATGTTCCCAGATGTTGATGAAGGAAAAATTGCTTGTCGTAAAGGTCCTTTAATGGCTGAAAGTGGTGAATTGGATGTAACGGTTCATGGTAAAAGTGCACATGCAGGTAAGTATCATGAAGGAATTGATTCAATTGTGATTGCGAGTTTTTTGATTAGTAATTATCAAAGTATCATTTCACGAATGATTTCGCCTATGCAACCTTGTGTTTTAAATATAGGTGAAATACACGGGGGAACGGTCAGAAATATTGTGGCTAGTCAAACAAGTTTCCATGGAACTCTTAGAACGTATAGTGAAGAAGTTTTTTCACGTATTGTAGAAGCAATGAAAGGGTTTAATCAAGGAATGGAACAAGCATATCATTGTCAAATTGATTTTGCCTGTCAACCTTTTAACCCACCTGTTTTAAATGATGCACATTTATATGAAGAACTTAAAAAGAATGTTGGCGCAACTTCGAAGAACTTGAAGAACCTGTGATGTTAGCAGAAGACTTTGCTCATTATCAAAAAGTGATTCCTGGTGTTTTCTTTTATGTGGGGACAAGATGTAAAGAATATACTTCAGGTCTACATACACCAACTTTCAATTTCCGTTGTCGAGTGTTGTAGACTGAGGCTTGAAAATCTGTATGTTTGACAGTTCCTTTATTTCTGGGCGTTGCATCATTGTTGCAAATTGCTGCTTTCAAGAAATTTGTTTGCACGCTCGAGGTCTGCGGGCGTGTCGATTCCGATAGTTTCGTGTTCGGTCAGTCCGACTTTTGATTTTATATCCGTTCTGCAGCCAGCGCAGTTGCTCGAGCGACTCTGCGATTTCGAGCGGCGACTGAGGCAGACGTGTGATTTCCTCAAGCACTGACGCGCGATAGGCATACATGCCTACATGCATAAGAAACGGAAACGATTCAGCCCATTCGGCAGTGTTCTTGTTGCGGATGTATGGTATGACCGAGCGTGAGAAGTAGAGCGCATAGTTGCGGTTGTCGAGGACCAGTTTCGGTTTTGTCCAGTCGCTTAGCGCATCAAAGCCTTTCTCTTTGTCAAACTTACGTGCGAGGGTGGCAATTTGAGTGTCATCGTCGTTGAAGCATTGCATTATCTCCTCAATCTGCTGCTCGTGGATAAACGGCTCGTCGCCTTGTATGTTTATTATCACATCGGCAGTCGAGCCGCAGTTGCGGTAGGCTTCGAAGCAACGGTCTGTGCCGCTACGGTGGCTTTCGCTTGTCATTACGACACGTCCGCCGAAGCGTTCCACCTCTTTGAGAATCCTGCTGTCGTCGGTTGCAACGACGGCGTCTCCGAGCACTTTGGCCACTTGCCGCCACACGCGTTCTATCATTGTCATTCCGCCTATCTTAGCCAGTGGTTTCCCAGGAAAACGCGATGAGCCGTAGCGGGCGGGAATTATGCTATAAAAGAAATTTTCATGTCCATTTTTTGTTAAAGTTTTTCACATTCGTCAAGCCACAGACGTGATGTGGCATCGCTTGGCATCCGCCAGTCGCCACGCGGCGACAGCGACAATCCGATTTTCGGGCCGTCGGGCAGACAAGAGCGTTTGAATTGCTGGTTGAAGAAACGGCGGCAGAATGTTGTCAGCCATTTCTTGATGGTGGCATTGTCAAATTCTCCGTCAAAGGCGATTTGCGCGAGCGCAAAAATCTTCTTCGGAGAGAATCCGTGACGGAGCAAATTGTAAAGGAAGAAGTCGTGCAGTTCGTATGGACCGACGATGTCTTCAGTCTTTTGCTTTATATTGCCATTTTTGTCGGCTGGAATCAGTTCCGGGCTGATAGGGGTGTCGACCGATGTCGAGCAATGTGGTTTTTGCCGTTTCGTCGTCAAGGCGGTTGGCAATCCACGCCACAAGATGTTTTACCAGCGTTTTGGGCACGCTTGCGTTGACTCCGTACATCGACATGTGGTCGCCGTTGTAGGTGGCCCATCCGAGAGCAAGCTCCGACAGGTCGCCTGTTCCGATTACCATTCCATTGCGTTGGTTGGCAATGTCCATAAGCAGTTGGGTGCGTTCACGGGCCTGAGAGTTCTCATAAGTCACGTCGTGCACGTTTATGTCGTGGCCGATGTCATTGAAGTGCTGGATGCAGGAATCTTTGATTGAAATCTCGCGGATGGTCACGCCGAGCGACTTCATAAGGCACAGGGCATTGGTATAAGTCCTGTCGGTGGTGCCGAATCCAGGCATTGTGACGCCGATAATGTTTTTGCGGTCTTTGTGGAGCTTGTCAAATGTGTTTACTGCCACGAGAAGCGCAAGAGTGGAGTCAAGACCTCCGGAGATGCCTATTACGGCTGTTTCCGCATGCGTGTGGGCAAACCGTTGTGCCAATCCGGTGGATTGGATGGCGAAAATCTCTTCGCAGTAAGAATTGAGTTTGGAGCCTGACGGCACAAACGGGGAGAGGGTTGACTGTTCTTGTCAGATTGAGTGCTGACGGAGTCTGCGGCAAAGCGTCTATCGTGACGGCTTGCCGAGAGTGCAGCCCGCGGCTCTCGGCAAACGTGGTGTTGACGCGGCGGTCGTTTCGGATACTCTCGACGTCGATTTCGCCTACGGTCATCCGTCTGTCCATGGCGAAGCGCTCTCCTTCGGCGATTATTGAGCCGTTGTCGCAGATTATTGAAGTGCCGGCGAAACAACGTCGGTCGTTGACTCGCCGAATCCGCAGGAAGAGAATACGTATCCGGCGATGCATCTTGCCGACTGTTGCTTTACAAGATTCCTCAGATAGGAATGCTTGCCGACGCAGTCGTTGTCGGCCGACATGTTGAACACGATTTCAGCGCCTTCGAGCGATAAGAATGAACTTGGGGGAATCGTTGACCAAAGGTCCTCGCAGATTTCTACGCCAAAAGTTGTGTTGCCGGTGGCAAACAGCATGTCGCGCTGCATTGGCACGCGTTGTCCGCAGATTGAAGTCACGCATTCTGGGGTTTGCAAGGCTGATGCAAACCAGCGTTTTTCGTAAAATTCCTTATAGTTGGGAAGGAATGTCTTAGGGACGACTCCAAGAATTTTGCCTGATTGGAACACCACGGCGGCGTTTATGAGAGAGCCGTTGTGTGGGTGCGGGATTCCAACGATCGAAATCACAGGAAGCGATTGTGTTTCCGCAACCAGCCATTCAAGCGATTTCTCTGCCTCTTCGAGCAGGACGCTTTGTGCGAACAAGTCGCCGCATGTATATCCGGTGATGCTCAACTCTGGGAATATGATGATTTCCACATTCTGATTTGCGGCGTCGGCAATCATTTCTGCCATCTGCCAGGCATTGTGCCTGCAGTCTGCCACCTTCACTGTGGGAACGGCGGAGGCAACTTTGACAAATCCGTATTCCATAGTTTATTTCGAAATTTTTTTCAGTGCGGTTTTATGATTGCTTTTCTCAATGAAAGAAAGCGGGGGG
>ENA-OQCS01000670-OQCS01000670.1-human-gut-metagenome-genome-assembly--contig:-NODE-670-length-19095-cov-1.970951_pt1 | contig 19095 bp, 21 predicted proteins | sample MGYA00242757_ERZ504575 | MGnify/ENA primary metagenome ERZ504575 (study PRJEB26092, sample SAMD00036297) | human gut metagenome | host: Homo sapiens | study: EMG produced TPA metagenomics assembly of... | reverse complement strand
ACCCTTAGCTACAATCACATGTTAGCAACCTAATACACTTAATCTTTTCATTTTTCTCTATTTATGTTATTTTACTATGATCCAACAATTCACGTCAAAACCAATGCGCTGTTCGGTCAATCGCATCGCCCGCACCATGCTCGCGAGCAGATTGGAAGAATAAAAAGACGCCATTTAGAACCTACCGGCATCAACTGCAGCGCCTCCACCCATCCCGGAATCACTTGCGACACTCCGAACACAGCGGGCTCGCCACGCTGTACAGAACTGTCAAATACCGTTCCGTTGATCAATGTTCCATGATAATGGCATTTTACTTTGTCGGAAGCAGTCGGCTTGGCTCCTTCACCTTGCTTCAACACTTGATACTGCAAACCACTGGGTAACGTAACGACTCCGGCTTTTCCCTTATTGATATTCAAGAATTCCTCTCCGGCCTTCTTATTAAGCTCCAGTCTTTCTTTCTGAAGATTCATGAAGTAGTCGTTGATAACCTGCTTTGCTTCATCGTAACTGATTTCCGGTTGTGCTTCATTCAGCACATCCTTCAACCCTTTTACAAAATCCTCAACCTGAAGATTATTAATGCCCGAGTTCTGGAAATTATTCCCGATACTTAAGCCAAGTGCGTAACTAATCTTATCCATTCTTTTTCTTTTCAACTAATTATGAACCACAAATGTAATGCTTTTAACCACATAAACACCAAACAAGAAGACTTTTTTATGTAACGATAACTCATCTTAGACATGATAGTCTCACATCGGGACTATCCGAACCCACATTCAGTCATTTCAACAGTCCAAAAGAGAGATTTACTATCAATTAAAATATTAAAAAATATCACCATAGCAAATAATTTTCGAAAGATACCCTATTAACTCAGAAAAGAAAGAAGGAATGGTAGTGTAATTTTGATCATAAAGACGAAAGCTGTACACAAAAACAAACCTCAGCGGTATTTGCATACCATCAGAGTTTCGTTTTTTCAAAAGAATAGTATCTTTGCAAAAAAAATAACTTATTCTATTAGACCATGATTAAAAAATTATTTTCGATTTTATCCCTTTGCGGATGCCTATTGGGAGCGACCTCCTGCCAATACACAACAGAGACTGTTTCTACCGGTCGCGACCTCGCTATCGCCGATTCCATGTTCACCCACATCCTGGACAAATATAACGTCGAAAAATACGGATTGTTGCAAGAAACGTATCCGGCCAATCCCGACAATCAGGTCACATATCTGGCGGAAGGGGCCGAGCAGAAACGCAATCAGGAGGTATCGTTCCTCTGGCCCTACTCCGGGATGCTGTCAGGAGGGATTGCACTTTATAAGACAACAGGAGACAAGAAATATCTGAAAGTGCTGGAAGAAAGGATTCTGCCGGGGCTGGAACAATATTGGGATAATATACGCGAACCATTCTGTTATCAGAGCTATCCGATGTTCAACGGGGAAAGCGACCGTTTTTATGATGACAACGACTGGTTGGCGATCGATTTCTGCGACTTGTACGCACTGACGAAAAATAAGAAATATCTGGAAAAGGCACAGACACTATACAATTATATATACAGCGGATGGGACGATGTACTGGGCGGCGGCATTTACTGGTGCGAGCAAAAGAAAACGTCCAAGAACACATGCTCCAATGCACCCGCAGCCGTCCTCTGCATGAAACTATATAACCTGACGAAAGATAATACCTATCTCGAACAGGCCAAGAAGACATACGACTGGACCAAGAATAGCCTCCGCGATCCGGAAGATTTCGTTTATTGGGATAATGTCCGCTTGGACGGAAGCGTGGACAAGGCAAAATATACCTACAACAGCGGACAGATGATACAAGCCGGCGTCCTGCTCTACCAGCAATCAGGCGACAAAGCCTATCTGAAAGACGCACAGGAAACCGCCCGAGGCGCCTACCAACGTTTTACCGAAGTGCGCAAAGCCGTAGATGGTACGGAAACCCGCTTCTACACCGCCAGCCCTTGGTTCAACGTGATCCTGCTGCGTGGCTTGACTGCCCTCTATGAGGTAGACCATAATCCCGAATATATCCGGACGATGGCGGACAACGCACGTTATGCATGGGATCATACCCGCGACGTAAACGGATTCCTCGACAACGATTGGACCGGTATCAAGACCAAAGAGCATAAATGGCTGTTAGATAACGCCTGCATGGTCGAACTTTTTTTCCGAAATCAATAACATCAAATAAATAACAAACAGATGACAACACGCAGAAACTTTCTGAAAACAGGCGGCCTTTCGTTGGCAAGCCTTATGGTTGGCCAGCACTCATTTGCCCATATGGCTGAAAAAGCCGACGACAAATTAGCCGGGGCTGCTTCCACCACCCAATATGTCTGTAAACGTCCGGTACCGAGCAAACGGCAATTCACATCCGAAGCCGTAGAGAAAGCGATCGCCACCACAAAGGCCAAGCTGAAAGACCCGAAGCTCGCCTGGATGTTCGAAAACTGTTTTCCAAATACATTGGATACGACTTGCGAACACAAGATGGTGAATGGTAAGCCCGACACCTTCGTCCTGACCGGTGATATCCACGCCATGTGGCTCCGTGACTCATCGGCACAGGTATTCCCGCATATCCAGTTCGCCAACGACGACCCGAAAGTGAAAACCATGCTTGCCGGCGTCATCAACCGCCAGACTGGTGTATCAACATCGACCCGTATGCTAACGGCTTCAACGAAGGACCGACCGGCAGTGAATGGGAAAGCGACTTTACTGATATGAAAAAGGAATTGCATGAGCGCAAATGGGAAATCGACTCACTTTGCTATCCGATCCGCCTCGCCTACCATTTTTGGAAGAAAACAGGTGAAACTTCCCCTTTCGATGCCGATTGGGACAAAGCGATGAAGAGCATTTACAAAACTTTTATCGAACAACAGCGTAAGGACAACCTCGGTCCGTATCAATCAGACGCAAGACAGACCGCCAAGGCGATACCTTACTAAACGACGGTTGGGGCAGTCCGGTCAATCCAGTCGGCCTGATCGTTTCATCGTTCCGCCCGTCAGATGATGCGACTCTGTTCGGATTCCTGATCCCGTCAAACTTGTTCGCCATCACGTCACTCCGCCAGTTAGCCGAGATGATGCGCGAGATCAAAATGATAACGATTTTGCCCGTCGTTGCGATTCATTGGCGGATGAGGTAGCGGCTGCTGTCGAGAAATACGGTATTGTCAACCATCCTGAATATGGCAAAGTATATGCATTCGAGGTAGATGGTTTCTACAACCATGTATTTATGGATGATGCCAATGTTCCGAGCTTGCTCGCGCTACCGTATCTAGGCTGTGTGGACATGGACGATCCAGTCTACCTGAACACCCGCAAGCTGGTACTCAGCAATGCAAATCCTTATTTTTTCCAAGGCAAGGCAGGCGAAGGTATCGGCGGCCCGCATATCGGTTTCGGATATATCTGGCCGATGAGTATCATCATGCGCTGCAATACAACACATGACAACGAGGAAATCCGCAAATGCGTCAAGATGCTGCGCGACACGGATGCAGATACAGGATTTATGCACGAATCGTTCTATAAGGATGATCCGAGCAAGTTACCCGTTCCTGGTTCGCCTGGGTCAACACGTTGTTCGGTGAAATGATCTACCGTTTGGTGAATGAAGGCAAAGTCGATATTCTGAACAATTTAGGATAACAGATAAATATCGCTTACGAACAGAACTGATCCGGGCATGGATTACATAAAATTCATGCCCGAACTATATATAAAAACATCCTAATACACCACTCCGCTACTTAAAATCAGAGAATGTTGGGAAACCGGAATAATTTTTCTTTTCTATATTTGTAAAAAATATAAAACAACAGCCTTATGAAAAAGAAATTAGTCGTACTGACCGGTGCCGGGATGAGCGCCGAAAGTGGTATTTCGACTTTCCGTGACTCGGACGGACTATGGGAAAAATATCGGGTGGAAGATGTGGCAACCCCAGAAAGTTTTGCTGCCGATCCGGAACTGGTACTCAACTTTTATAACCAACGACGTCGGGAATTACTGAACACGAAACCTAATGCCGGACATATCGGACTTGCCGACTTGGAACAAGAATTCGACGTCCATATCATTACACAAAACATCGACAACCTGCACGAACGGGCGGGAAGCAGCCATGTGATCCATCTGCACGGCGAACTGCTGAAAGCTTGCTCCGTTCGCGACCTGAATACGACATACGATATTTCGCCCGAAAATCCAGACCTGCATATCGGGGACAAGGATCCTCATGGAGTACAACTCCGCCCCTTCATCGTCTGGTTCGGCGAGGCGGTTCCAATGATCGACCCTGCAATCCGACTAGTGGAAGATTGTGACATCTTTGTGGTGATCGGGACTTCGCTCAACGTATACCCGGCGGCTGGACTACTGAACTACGTACGCCACGGCCAGCCAATCTACCTCATCGACCCGAAAGAGGTAAAAGCCTATCGTAACGATATCCGCTTCATACGGAAAGGAGCATCGGAAGGGGTGAAAGAATTGAAGGAGTTATTACTGCAAAATCATTAATACGTTCTTAAAATCACTTACATAATAGAAACACTTCAGAGCTTTTCTATTAATTTGCAAAGTAAACACATAGAATTAAGTATTATTGAGAATGGAGCATAATCCGACGAAGATTCCTTCGCCCTTACTTTCCTTGGTTCCCATACTTGTATTGGTAACCCTTTTATTTGTGACAATACGCATATTCGGTAGCGATGCCCTTAGTGGCGGCAGCCAGATCGTGTTACTTACCGCTACCGCCATCTGCTGCCTGATCGCCATGACCTACAGCAAAGTACGCTGGAAGGTGCTGGAGCTAGCGATGATCAACAATATCACTGGCGTTGCGACAGCTCTGATCATCTTACTGATCATTGGAGCGTTGTCGGGCAGCTGGATGATAAGTGGTGTCGTCCCCACTTTGATTTATTACGGGATGCAGATCATTCATCCTAGTTTCTTCCTGGCATCGACCTGTATCATTTGTGCAGTCGTCTCAGTCATGACGGGAAGTTCATGGACTACCATTGCCACCATCGGGATCGCCCTCTTAGGTATCGGACAGGCACAAGGCTTCTCCGACGGATGGATTGCCGGGGCGATCATTTCGGGGGCCTATTTCGGGGACAAGATATCTCCACTTTCCGATACGACCATCCTTGCCTCATCGGTAACGGACACACCTCTTTTCAAACATATCCGCTACATGATGATCACAACAGTTCCCTCTATGTTGATCACGCTCGTTATCTTCACGGTAGCCGGTCTTTCACACGAAGCGACGGCAACAGACCAGATCGAACAGTACTCGATCGCCCTGAACAATACGTTCCATATCACACCGTGGCTGCTGATCGTACCGGTCGTCACTGGCATCCTGATTGCGAAAAGAGTTCCATCGATCATCACGCTGTTCATTTCGGCGGCATTGGCAGGCATGTTCGCGCTGATTTTCCAGCCACACCTGTTGCTGGAATTTCCGGTTTACCAGTAGGAAACATCCAATCCAATTTTAAGGGCCTATTAATGACATTTTACGGCAGTACAAGCATAAAACCGGAAATCCGGAACTGAATAGCCTGGTTGCCACGCGAGGCATGTCAGGCATGATGAATACGATTTGGCTGATCCTTTGTGCCATGTGCTTCGGCGGGGCGATGGCGGCAAGCGGAATGTTGGGCAGCATCACTTCCGTATTTCTGCGCTTTATGAAACGGACAGTCGGGCTGGTAACGTCGACTGTCGCATCGGGACTGTTCCTCAACATCTGTACGGCCGACCAATATATTTCCATCATCTTGACTGGAAATATGTTCAAGGATATTTATGAAAAGAAAGGATACGAAAGCCGTCTGCTGAGCCGTACGGTAGAAGACTCGGTCACCGTCACTTCCGTACTAATCCCGTGGAATACTTGCGGTATGACACAGGCAACGATCCTCGGAGTTGCGACATTCATCTACCTTCCTTATTGTTTCTTTAATCTAATCAGCGTTGATGAGCATCACGATTGCTGCGATCGGGTTCAAAATAAAAAGGAAAAATGAAAAAGCTAAAAGTGTCGTTGCTGGCTAAGGTTGTCATTGCCATCGCAGCCGGCGTTGTATTCGGGCAGTTCCTGCCTGGCGGGATCGCCCGCATCTTTGTTACATTTAATTCTTTGTTCGGCAACTTCCTGTCGTTTTCGATCCCACTCATTATTCTAGGTTGGTGACACCAGCATCGGGGAATTAGGCAAAGGGGCCGGCAGATTGCTGGCCTTGACCGCACTGATCGCATATGGCTCAACTATCTTCTCTGGTTTCTTCACCTATTTCAGCAGTTCGGCAATCTTCCCACATATCCTACCGGTCAACACGGAGTTAACAGCAATGGAAAATCCCGAAGACTTCATGTTGCAACCCTATTTTATAGTCGCCATGCCACCTTTGATGGATGTCATGACAGCTTTGCTTCTATCCTTCACCATCGGGCTTGGCTTGTCTTATATTAATGGGGAAACATTGCGCGAATCCTTTTCCGATTTCCAGAAAATCATTACGAAACTGATCGAGGCGGTTATCATCCCTTTATTGCCACTTCACATCTTCGGCATTTTCCTGAACATGACGGTGAGCGGGCAAGTCATGGGCGTGATTACCATGTTCTTGAAAGTGATAATCGTGATATTTGTCCTGCATGTGTTGCTATTACTTATCCAGTTTACGATTGCCGGCAGCATGAGTGGAAAAAATCCGTTGCGACTACTGAAAAATATGCTTCCGGCTTACGCGACCGCACTGGGGACACAATCCTCAGCCGCCACCATCCTGTAACATTGGCTCAGGCGGTCAAGAACGGGGTGCGGGAGAACATCGCAATCTTTGTCATTCCCCTTTGTGCCACTATCCATCTGGCAGGTAGCACGATGAAGATTACCGCCTGCGCGATGGCAATCATGTATATGTCAGGCGAACCCGTCACCTTCACTTCTCTTGCCGGATTCATCATGATGTTAGGGGTCACAATGATAGCAGCTCCCGGTGTACCGGGTGGCGCTATCATGGCAGCACTCGGATTACTGCAAAGCATGTTAGGGTTTAACGAGACATTACAGGCGCTGATGATCGCCCTTTACATCGCGATGGACAGTTTCGGGACTGCTTGCAACGTGACAGGCGACGGGGCGATTGCAGTTGTGGTAGACAAGATCGCCGGCAAGCAAAAGACTGGGACAAGTCAGCCGTAGGCTTCTCAAACATCTGCCTCGTCATAAATCACACAGCCTTTCGACTCCCTTTTCCCGCATCATGGTTGCCGCGATATGAGCACAGGCATAAGCATCAGCATTGCATGGTGATGATAGGTCAGATCGTATCCGCAATGAGCGGCAACAGTCTGTAGTTGGTGGTTAGCCAGGAAAGGATACATGCGCCTCGACAAACGGCAGGTGCAATAAAACTGATATTTGGGATAGGCAAGGTCATAGGCTTCGTGAGCTGCCCGCAGGCAACCTTCGTCAAAAGAACTGTTATGGGCAACCAGTGGGATATCTTGCAATCTGCCGGCTATCCTGGCCCAGGCTTCCTCAAAGTCGGGAGAGTCGATTGTATCCTGCATGGTTATGCCATGAATGGCAGTAGTAAACCGAGTGTAGAAGTTCGGATAGGGACGGACCAGCATGTAAACAGAATCGATTACCTTATTGTCCTCAATAATAGCAACCCCGATACTGCAAATACTACTGCGCTTTCCATTAGCGATCTCAAAGTCAATTGCGGCAAAGCGTTCCATACTTTTCTAATTGATAATTGTCAATTGACAATTAATCCAACGGACAACTGACAATCAAGAAAAGCATTCATTGTCCTTTCTTTAATTGCCAATTGTCCATTGTTAATTGTCAATTATTTACTAAAGTCTCTCGGTGTCGGCACTCCCGGAAGCGGTTTGCGGTTCTGGAGTTCTTTCATGACCTCCTGAATGGCACGGTCGAGTTGCTGGTCTTCACCGTTCCATTCTTTGACGGGATCATTATCGATCAGGATATCAGGATCGACACCATGATTCTCAATAATCCAGCTACCGGTTTTCGGATCGAAACTTGTGAAGAAAGGTACACGGATGTCCGTCCCGTCCATATAAGGTAACGAGCCACTGATACCGACAATTCCACCCCACGTACGAGTCCCGATCAGTTTGCCCAATCCCAGCGCACGGAAGCCCCAAGGGAAGAGGTCGCCGTCGGAAGCCGAATATTTATTGATCAAGCATACTTTCGGACCTACTTGCACGGCATCGGGAACAGTTCCGATACGGCTGAACCACGACGCATCGTCAACCGATACGGTTCACGGGAAAGGCGTTCGAGGATCATCGGCGAAACATTCCCCCCCCCATTGGCACGGTCGTCAATAATCAAACCTTCCTTGTCGAGCTGTGGATAGAAATAGCGGGAGAATTCATTCAGTCCTTCTGGTCCCATATCCGGGATATAAATATAGCCGATCTTGCCGTTCGATGCTTTATCGACTTTCTTAATATTATCCTGTACCCAGTTATAATGATACAAAGAATATTCTTCTTCCAACGGACTGATCACGGTTTTGCGTGCTCCCTCCAGCTGCGGTTTACTGTTCAACAAAATCTCCGTCGGGACACCAGCCTTGCCGACCAACAACGAATACATGTCTTTCACACTGTTTGTCGGCACACCGTCGATCGCCACGATAAACTCGCCAGCCTTCGCCTCAATGCCCGGCTCCGTCAACGGAGAACGCAACGACTTGCTCCAGGAAGCGCCCGGCAAGATCTTTTCCAAACGGAAGAAACCACTCTTATCACGGGAAATCTCAGCGCCTAACAGCCCCGTCTTTATCCTGTCGGGACGTTCTACTTCACCCGGATTCACATATGCATGACCACAGTTCAGTTCGCCGATCATTTCACCGATGATGTAGTTCAAATCCAGACGTGTCTTGCATATGGGACAAGCACCTGATATTTTGCTTTGACCGCATTCCAATCTACCCCATGCATATTCTCTAGATAGAAACCATCGCGATAAGCCCGCCATGCCTCATCAAAAATCTGCGCCCATTCCTTCGGATAATCGACCGCAATCTTCATATTCGACAAGTTCACCGGATCACCCAAGTCTGCCTTTCCCGAAGGAATATCCGTCACATAAAGAGCATCACCTTTGAAGAAGAGCACTTTCTTGCTACCGGGTTCGACACCCATAGAAGCGCCATCGGCCACCACGTCTTCCTTCTGCTCTTTCAAGTCGAATACTCTCGTACCGCCACGTCCCCAGTAGTAAACCTTGTTTCCGTCTGAATAAAAATTCCCATAATAGGAAGGACTCACCGGCAACTTGACGACACGATCCGTAATCCCATCGAAATCGATCTTGACAGCAGAAGTGGCAAGCTCGTCTTTCCTTGCCTCCTCCTTCTTAACCGATGTATTTTTCTTTGATTCCTCTTTGGCAACAGAGACTTCCGCATCCTTCTCAATGAAAGGCGAAGGAGTATCTTTGGACAACAACGTCAAATAAACCCCGTACATATTATTATAGACATGGTTCCATTCCAGCGATCCATAAGTCGGATTAAAATCACGGGCAGATGCAAAAACCAGATATTTACCGTCCGTACTGAATACCGGAGAAGAGGAATCATACCACTTGTCTGTCACCGGGTATTCTTTCTTTTCAGCCAGATTATAAACATAAACGATACTATATTCAGTGTTCCTGTACGGGTATAAGTCAGCCACTTGCTATCCGGCGAAAAAGTCACTCCCCGCGCTCGCCCATCGGGTCCTGCAACAAGGTCGTCACCTTCTTTGTAGCAACGTCCAAGAGATTCATACGGTTCTTACGATCCGTATAAACAACCGCTTTGGAATCCGGGCTTAGTTCAAAACCGCGGATATAAGTGTCATTATCCTTTGTCAGCTGGACGTGTTCGCCTCCAATGGCATCCTGCATATAGAGTTCTGTCTCTCCAGTCGCATCCGAAATATAGACGATGAATTTGCCGTCGGGCGACCATTGCGCATTGCGGTCGTGTGCTCCTGGCGAACGGGTGATATTCTTTGTCACACCCTTCTCAACCGGCAAGTTGAACACTTCGCCACGGGCAGTCACCACTAAACGTTCACCGTCGGGCGACAGGCAGGCCTCGGTAATATAGTCAGCTCCATCCTTAATTTCGCTACGGGCGTAAATATTGTCGGAAGTCAAGGTGATGTTCACCTTTTCGGGCTTCTTACTCCCAGCATCCATCTTATAAATATAGCCGCCATTTCGAAAACGATCGTATTGCCATTTGCGCTTGGAAACTTTACGTCGTATTCGGTAAAGTCAGTGACTTTGTCCGTCTGTTTGGTCTTCGTATTATAAACAAGATGTTCATTGTTCGGTCAACGATCGGAAAGAAAGAAGATTTCATCGCCGATCCACATCGGGATAATGTCCTGTGCAGGATTGTCCGTAATGTTTTCGACTGTCTTCTTATCGGAACTATAGATCCAGACATCATCCGCCATCCCGCCTTTGTAGTATTTCCAGGTACGGAACTCCCGCATGACACGGTTATAAGCCAACTGTTTGCCATCAGGAGAATAGCTGCAAAATCCGCCTTCAGGAAGAGGTATGACTTCAGACAAGCCACCCTCCTTTTCCACCGTGAACAACTTCCGCTAAAGCCGTCGCTGATGCGGTTGCGATACACAATCCGACTGCCATCAGGCGTCCAGGTCATCACGATATTGTTCGGTCCCATACGATCACCCAAGTCATCCCGGCTGTTTGTTGCCGTATAGGTCACACGCAGCGGTTCTCCACCCGTCACCGGCATGGTATACACTTCTGTATTACCATCGTATTGCCCGGTGAATGCAATCGTTTTGCCGTCCGGTGAAAAACGAGGAAACATTTCGTACCCCACATGCGAAGTCAGGCGCCTGGCTTCGCCACCCGTAGCCGGAACCTTGTAGAGGTCGCCCGCATACGAGAAAACAATCTCATTACCGTTCGTAGCCGGGAAACGCAACAGACGCGCTTCGTCCACCGCCATCGACAGTGAAGGGACACCAGCCAAAACCAATAAAGAAAAGATAAGTTTCTTCTTCATACCTAATTATCGTTTAGTCAACCGACAAAGGTAAAAAAAGTAAAGCATCAAAATATATTCCGATGCAGATATTCCTTTATTTTCCACCACAATAATTGCCGTTTCGCAACAAAAAGAGACCAGCCTCCCAACCTTCTTCCCGTTTGCTTATAAAATTCAGGATCACAAACCAATATGCACTGCCGGTCCATACTTACTGCAGAAAACAAATAGAAACAGCCGTTCCTCAACAGAATACCCAAAGTATCATTCTTACGGACAAAACCGACAATATCTACAAAATTAATAATACCAACTGATGAAAAAGAAAACGAAGACTCCTTAAACTCCACATGATGCAAGACTACATAAGGCCGCAATTGCCAAAAAAGCTCAGTAATATTGGCAGGATCAAGTTTTTTCAAAAAAGATAGCAACCATTGCTCCTGAAGATTTGAAATAGATAAAGGTAATTCCATATTTACTTAAATTCGACCTGAAAAATCCCATATATCCAACAATTCCCCAATTAGATGGTTATTATAAAGAAACGTGGGAATTAGCAACATACACTCGATTAAGGACCTCGAATAACCTATAACTAGTTGTATGCAATAATTACCCACGTTTTTTATCTTGAATACGCAAGTGCATAAACACCCATCTTGCATGACAAGAAAAAACGCGAACAAAATTCACATACTATCCACTAGTTATCTAGAAATTTCGAGGTTCAATCAAGAGATAATATATAAACTTTCGTGTTCACCACCAAAGTTGTACCAGCGATAACGCTTTATCCTGCTTACTGTACACGACAAAGATAAACAGAAGATTCAAAAATCCGATATTCCTCCTTCCTTTTTTCAAGGTTCTTTAGAAAAAACACAGAAAAAGCCGCTACGGCGGAATATCATCTATTCCATTGTAGCCGGCCACTTTTAACTAATACCTACTTTTTATATCGCTTTATCTCTAAAGACAGACATCAATAGTAACCTTCATTCTGTTCTTCACTGAGCTCACCAACAGGATTCAGACGGTCGATGTGTTTCTGCGGGATAGGACGAAGTTTGTGATACGGTTTAATGTAGATTGCATCCGGATTGTATTTCTTCACCCAATCATACAGCAGTTCACAACGAACCAAATCTTCCCAACGATTGGTTCTCCCAGTAATTCACGTCCGCGTTCGTTCAGAATAAATTCGATAAAATCACCTTGTAGATCAGCCGGAGAAACTTAAGTGCATCATACGTACTCTTCGTATCGTTCACTCCACCTTCGAAAAGCCAGATCTGCTGGTCTTTTTGCTCACCTTCGGCCCAAGCGGCACGCTTGCGGATCACATTGATATATTCAGCAGCCTTGTCGAAATCACCTTTACGACCGGCAGCTTCCGCTGCCAACAAATACGTTTCTCCCAAACGCATACGCACCCATTCGCGAGATCCCTTTTCTTCAGACACAGAAGGACGGCTCGGATCAAGGTATTTCACCAGTGACGGAAAATAACGGATCGAATGCATTTCGCGAGGGAAATAAGAATAAGTATAGTCAGCACGCAATTTCCGCATCTCGTCACTATTAGAAGCAAGCCCTGTTTCCTGCATCGTATAATAAATCGCCGTATTGCCATGCTGGAATTTCAACTCGCCTCTATTTGCCCTTTAGAAGGATCCGGCGTAAAATAGACGTTTCCGTCATAAGAAAGCGACTCCCAAACAGGCAGCGTGCTTACATTATTTGCATAGTAGACCCATTTGAAACTCTTATAAAAACGTGAATCATGCAAACGATCGAATAAATCGTCCATCGTTTTCTTTGTTGCCACGTGACGACGGTACGGACGACCGTTTTCAATATCTCTCAACATACCCGGCTGATCTTCATACCAAGACAGCCAATAGAGATGCTGCTTGTTACCATCTCCGTTAAACATCGGCTCGGTTGTGAACTGCACGGCAAACACAGCTTCGGAGTTCCCCTGATTCTTGATATCCCACAGAGAGGAGAAGTTTTCTTGCAAAGCATAAGCTCCACTGTTGATCACTTGCTCAGCATAATAAAGCGTACTATCCATATCTGTCGCTTTCTGACCACGCGCATCTTTGACTGCGCTACCACGAGTCAGATAAACCTTCGCCAACAAATGGGCAGCTGAGTAACGTGTGGCACGTCCTAAAACAGAAGCCTTCTCCGGTAAATTTTCGGCGGCATTACGTAAATCACTGATAATAACACTATAAACATCAGCGATCGGAGCACGCTTGAAGTCCGTCCGAATCTCGAAACTACCTTCCGTGACCAAAGGAATACGCCCAAACTGCTGCACCAAATCAAAATATAAATAGGCGCGGATAAATTGCATTTCGGCATAACTTTGTATTTTCACACTCTCCAACAAGTCTTGGGAATCCCGAATCTTCTGCATGGCGATATTGGCATCACTAATCCCTTTGTAGTGATTTTCCCACATTTCATACAGAATACCGTCGTCCGGATTCAACTGTGTCGCATATTTATTATACGATTCACGATTACTACCATCTTCTCCTTCCGTGAACAAATCGGTTCCTAATTCGGTCAATACATCGAAACGTTCACCACCAACTCCCCAACGAAGGAAACCGTAAGCTGCCGTAATGGCTGCATTTACACCGGCTTCCGTTTCATAATAATCGTACGACATCACCGGTGCATCGTCTTCGCTTAACCAACTACTGCAACTTGAAGCAGATAACATCAGGCCTGCCAGCATATAGCAATATACAGATTTCATTTTCATTCTTTGATTTATTAAGATTAAAATTACAAAGTCAAGTTTATACCAAAAATCCAGGAACTGACACTCGGAGTGCCGAAACCACTACCGTTGGTTTCAGGATTACCGGCCGAATTTACTTTAGCTGCTTCCGGATCAATACCCGTATAATTGGTAAAGATAAACGGATTCTGGGCTGTAAAATAAACACGCAGTTTCTCCACCAGGAACTTATTGGTCAAGGTCTTCGGCAAGGTATATCCCAATGTCATTGTCTTTACACGCAAGAAATCCGCTTTTTCATAATAAGTGGATGTGATGTAGATCGGGCGCTCCTCATCGATACTCGGACGAGGATAAGCGTTCGTCGGGTTATTCGGTGTCCAGTAGTCTACTTTCACACCGCCGTTACGTCCGCAATGTTCCACAGCATAAATATCATTATACAGCATAGCACCGAAACTCGCATATAAAAAGACCGACAGGTCGAAACCTTTATAGTTGAAAGTATTCACCATACTGGCAATCAACTTCGGACGTGGGTTTCCCAGAATTTGCTTATCGCATCCGTAATCTTATAGTCGCCATTCACATCCTGTATCTTGATATCGCCCGGAGCAAACTCCGTACCGTTGGCGGCGAATTTTGCCATCTCGCAAGATCTGACTCCGTGTTCTGCCAGATACCTACTTCCGGTAGTCATAATGAACATTCACCGGCTGGCCGATAAACCATTTGCTACCGATATCGTCGTTCTTGCCATTATACAGTTCAACGATTTCTTCCTTGTTGGAAGACAGCATCAAATCAGTTGTCCACTGGAAGTCTTTCGAATTGATGTTCATAGAGTTGATAGAAACTTCTATACCCTTATTACGCGTTTTACCCACATTCGATAGCACATCGGGAAAACCGGAAACAACCGGTAACTGGCGTTTCAGCAACAAATCATGTGTATTCTGCATATACAAGTCAATCGTCCCGTTGATACGTCCTCTCAACACACCGAAATCGATACCCAAATTCCACTGGTCCGTCGTTTCCCAAGTCAACAGACTGTTCGCCATCGCATTCGGGGCATATCCGATCGTTGGAGTTCCACCATTGTCAAACGGATAACGAATCAACGACAACGTACCTTTCGTTTGGTAAGGATCTACGGCCGAATTACCAGTCTTACCAAAACCAAGTCTTAATTTCAGGTTATCCAACCATCCGGATGTACTCGACATGAAAGATTCTTCATTGATACGCCATGCCAATGCGGCAGAAGGGAAAAGCACCCACTTGTGTCCGTCAGCCAGACGAGACGAACCGTCATAACGGGCAGAAACCGTCAGGAGGTAACGTCCTAAATAGTTATAATTGATACGTCCCATGAAAGAAGCCATATTCCACTTGATCATCGAGCTGCCGATCGTATTGGTCACCAAGCCCGACCCCAGATCATAATATTTCAGGTTATCGGCCGGCAGATTCTCCATTGCGACGTTCACACTTTCCCTTTTGTCTTCTTGAATGGACTGCAATAAAGTCACGCCCAAGGTGTGTTTGTCGTTGAACGTCTTATCATAGAAAAGCATGTTTTCCAAAGTAAACATCGTGTATTTGTCAACGGCATTCTTCGCATAAGAAGTCCCCATGCCACGATTACTCGTTTTAGCGGACCAGAATTCGTAGTCTGTACGGTACGGGCATCGAGACCCAGGTTCGAGCGGAACTTCAGTCCGTCGACCGGCAGTTTGATATCCAGAGAATAGCTACCCAGGTAACGGGTTGTTTTCACAGGACGGTCCACTGCACCCGGAACAAGGTCCATCATCGTATTGTAGACATTATAAGACCCTGGTAACGGAATAATCTCGCCATTCTCATCCCACAACTGAGCCAACGGCTTAAACGCCAACCACTGGCAAGTCCGGCCCCGCGTTGCTGAATGGCATGCGAATATTGCGTCTGCGCCCCGATCTTCACATATTTGTTGATTTCGTGGTTCAGATTCAAACGGATCGAATAACGTTCATAATCCTCATCCTTGAAAATGCCGTTATTCTTATTGTAAGTAGCGGAAGCCAAGAAGTTCGTCCGTTCGCCACCACCTCGGATACTCAATTGATGGTCGGTCACCATACCGGTGCGGGTCACATGATCCATATAGCGGGTCGTACGCACATGGGACGGATAGTAAACGCCATCGTCACCCCAACCCATCATGACCGATTCCATGATCGACGGGTCACGTGTAAATCCCGGACAAACCATATCCTGCTCCTTTGAAGCCACATCCGAGTTGTAGCGGATCGAATTATTGCTCGTATTGCGATAAGACTCGCGCGTATATTCGGCATATTCCGGACCATCCCAAAAATCGAGCTGGTTCAAAATTGTCTGCGCCCCGACATATCCGTTATAATCGATCTGAGTCTTGCCTGATTTCCCCTGCTTGGTCGTAATCAGGATAACACCGTTCGCACCACGAGCACCATAGATTGCTGTTGCCGACGCATCCTTCAACACTTCCATCGACTCTATATCCGACGGGCTGATTTCGCCAATACCGCCAGTAACGGGAACACCATCAATCACATACAACGGATCATTGCTTGCCGTGATCGAACGTTTACCACGGATCATCACGTTCGGAGTAGAGCCTGGCGACCAGTTGGCGTTCGAAACGACAACCCCCGGAATACGTCCCTGCAAGCTTCCGATGCCGTAGAGGTCGGAACAGCTGAAATCTTGGCAGCATTGACAGAAGCGACAGCTCCAGTCAAATCTCTTTTCTTTACCGTACCATAACCAATCACGACAACTTCATCCAAACCTTGTGCATCCTCTTTCATCAGGATGTCAAACGTATTCTTGTTATCGATCTTTACTTCCATAGGCAAAAAACCGATATAGGATATTTCCAACATCTCCCCCGGAGCAGCCTCTAAAGAGAAGTTTCCATCCATATCCGAAATGGTCCCATTAGTCGTTCCCTTGACTACGATATTCGCTCCAGCTACCGGAAGACCTGTTTCATCGGTAATCACACCAGATATTTTCTTTGGTTTTTCGCTGTTTCGCGGGAGCCTGCGCTTCTGCCTTAACGATAACGATCGTCTTATTACTCACTTTGTAGGAAAGGCCGTGTTTTTCCAGTACCTGAGACAGGATATCCTTTAACGGGCGATTGGAAGCAGAAACGACTACATCAGGATTTTCACTCAGGATAATATCCCGGTAAACAACCGAAAAAGAAGTCTGTGCCTCCAGATTCTTAAAAAATTCTTTTAATGTGACATTTTGCAAATTCATTGACATTGTTTGCGAAATGTCCTGTGCGTACATGGTTGTACACAAAAACAGGAGTGCTGCACTCCGAAATACTTTCTTCATGACTATGATAAATAGACTTAAGTTAGAATTAAACAATTGATTTTTAAAAACACTTTTTCTTAGATTTCACCTGTTCATCTCATAGGCTCATTTTATTTTTAATTGGTTAGACTTATTAATCGTAACATTGTTTCCTGTGATCTCATAATTAAATCCATATTGAAATTTCAAAGCTTCCATGACATACGGAAGTTGTTCGTCCTTAAAAGAGCCGGAAATCTGATCGTTCGCAATCTCCGGACATAGCAGGTCAATATGCACACCATACCATCTTTCGATCTTTTGGAACACCGAACCCAACTTCTCCGATTCGAACACCAGATGATTCTGCGTCCACGCGGTTTCTTTTACATTGTCTGTATTAGTGAAACTGTCATTTTCCCATTTATTTTTCGAATAGATCGCTTTCTGCGACGGTTTCAGGATAAAACTTTCAGAAGGCGACTTGGAATCGTAGAGGCGCACGGAGCCTTCAATCAAGGAAGTCTCTACAAAGTCATTCTCCTCATACGAATAGACATTGAAGCAAGTCCCCAACACTTCGATATTCAGATTGCCGACCTGCACGACAAACGGATGTTTCCTGTCCTTGGAAACCTGGAAGTACCCCTCGCCCTTCAAACGGGCGACACGCTTTCCGTTGACATAGGCGTAGGACAAAGAGCTTTCCGAATTCAATTTGACAGAACTCTTATCCGGCAAGGTCAACTGCACCTTATCTCCGGCCGGAACTTCCGCCAAGAAAGAAGAGTTCGCATTTTGCAATTCATGCAGAAGAGAAAAGTTCCACGCCGTAACGGACAAGACGGCAATCACGGCCGCCGCCGCCACGATACGGGACCAGCGTATGGAGATTTTAGGAGGATGTATCTGCAGACGAAGTCTCCGATGAATTTCCCGCTTACGACCGACTTCCATAGACGGATAAACCGTATTCTCATCCCAAAACGCTTCCATCCTTTCGGCCAGTTCTTGGTCCGAAAGATGATTCAAGGACTCCTTGAAGCCCTCGAAGTCTTTCCGGTTGGTCTTTCCGCTTAAGAATTGAGAATATAATTTATCAAATAAATCGGTCATAATTTGTTGCTTGTTTATAGTTACACGAAGGAGTACCGAAAAAGTACCAGGCGTTTTTATATGTTCTAAAGCATATTCCTGTTTCTTCCCCTATAATACGCTCGAAGTTTCCTTTAGCGAAACTTCTGTTTCACCGTACGAACTTTTAGTTCCAAGCGCTGAAACTATCTGGAACTCCAAGAGCCGCTTGGGGAAAGGAAAGCAAGCTTCTCTAGTTTTCTTATATGAAAAGGGCGAAAAGATAATTATATTTCCGGAGTTCCTCACGCAGAATCTTTAACGCTGCGGACAATGATTCTTTACCGTTTGCTCGGAATATCCGAAGAGCGGCTATTTCGGCATTGCTCATTCCCTCTTCACGACTCATTTCAAAAATGTTCCGCTGCGCGGGGTCAGCTTTTGCTTAGCTATCGCCAGCTTGTCGATAAGTCATCGTAATATATTTTTTCTACGGAAGTGTTATCCAAAAGATGTTCGTCTTCACAAAAGCGTATGTAATCTTCAAAATCCGGACGTTGATCTGTTGGCGGAAAACATCGATCACATGGTTCTTGGCAATCGTGAACAACATGGATTTGAAAGAGCCTTCAACAGAACAAGGAGGCACGACATGTTCCACAGCTTGAGGAACGTATCCTGTACGATATCTTCCGCCTGGACAGATATTCGTATGCAGCAAGGCGAAACCGTACAAAGAATCCGCGTACATAT
>ENA-OQCS01000669-OQCS01000669.1-human-gut-metagenome-genome-assembly--contig:-NODE-669-length-19112-cov-2.576297_pt1 | contig 19112 bp, 24 predicted proteins | sample MGYA00242757_ERZ504575 | MGnify/ENA primary metagenome ERZ504575 (study PRJEB26092, sample SAMD00036297) | human gut metagenome | host: Homo sapiens | study: EMG produced TPA metagenomics assembly of... | reverse complement strand
CCTTCGAGCTTGCCGTGAACCTGCGCACATCTGTGGCTTCGACCGCAGCCTGATGGCTCAGATCATCCCCTGCTACGATGGTTTCCCTGAGCAGGAGAAGATGGCTTGCATCAACTCGGCGCTGAATGAGAAGATTACGCAAATGCCTAAGCGACTGAAAGATGTGCTTGCCGTTCTGCGACAGGAAAAGCTGAAACAGGGTGCTTCGAATGCTACTGCTGATGCAGAAGCGAGGCTCTGGTGAATGCGCTGGACGAGGCTAATGCCAAGGACGAAATGTTCTATTTCAATGCTTTGCCTAAGATGCCGCAAGGTGTGCGTGATTCTATCAATGCCGTAGGACCACCCCTGCAATGCCAGTGATTACCGCCATCTGTCCTGCCATCGGAATGTTGGCTACAGGAGTAAAGGTGGCTGTGCACGGTAAGATGAACTCGCTGAACCTCATCTCTTACATTGCCGGTGATTTCGCATCCGGTAAGGGAAGTATCGACCCGTGGTTGATGCATGGACTTCGGAAGTGAAACAGATGGACAAAATGTATCAGCAGCAGGAGGACGAATGGCGAGCCAAGAAGCGTGCAGCTAAGAACAAGAAGGAACAGCCGGAAGAGCCGAAACTGCCCGTAAGATGTCTGACGTTGAACAACACCGTGGCTAACCTTGCCGAGCGTCTGGCTAACACCGAGGGCAAGCACGCCTTCTCGTTTACCCCAGAAGCCGACACGGTAGCGCAGAAGTGGAAATCGGCGATGAGCGATTTCTCTGTAATGCTCCGACAGGCGTATGATGGTACGAGCTACGAGCGTGAGGCAAGAAGTGCAGAAGCCGTGAATGTACACATAGACAGACTGTTATGGAATGTGGTAATGTGTGGAACCCCTGATGCGCTTTACCGTGTGGTAAACAATTATACGGATGGTTTTCAGAGCCGTATCGTAGTGGCTCGCACCCCGGATAATACCTTCACTCCTCTTACTGATAATCTTTTTGTGCTTACAGATTCTCAATGCGAGCATATTCATCAGATTGCTCATCTGCTGCCTCTGATGGAGGGTGAGGTGGAACTGCCGAAACTGGAAACCAAGGGTAGGGAGTGGCTGGAACAGATACGACTGGAGACTATGAAGAATGATGACAAGGTGAAAGCCGTCAGCGCTTCCGTATCTGTCCTACCACGATGAGAATGATGACCTGCATCATGCTCTGCAAGGTGGCTGAAGCTCTCATTCAGAAGCATGGCTTTCAGGGGGCAGAGAAGCTGTTGAAGCAGAATCCGCTGTTATGGAAGGAAATGATTGTTAAGACGCAGACTCCTACTATGCTTGCAGCCTTCAATATTCTCGCTGATTATCAGTTGGAGAATGCACTCTATTTCTTCCGTAGCCGCATTGAGGATGCTTTTTCATCGAAGAGCTATTGCGTCAGTCGGCTTACGACCGCACCCGCCGTGGCAGAAATGATTCCATCTTCGAGCGCCTGGATGTTACCTTCTCCTTTGAGCAGCTTTGCAGCAAAGCATCGCCGTGAAGGGAGCTAACGTGACTCGTGAGGTGGTAAGACAGATGCTGAAAAACTGGAAACGGCAGGGATTGATAGGTGTTCTGCCTGATATGCGCTACCAGAAGGTTTCGCCTAGCATCTAAATCCGGTCATTAACGGTCACGGTCATTTTCGGTCATTAAGGATTTTCAATCAAATGAAATCCTTGATGACCCTATCAACGAAATCAATTTAAAATAATCAGTTTCTATGAATATCATCATTTATCGCCGTCGTTTTTCCCGTTGGGGGGTAGATGGTACATTAGTAATAAAGGGGGTAAAGGTTTGTAACACGCTAGAGCATCCTGAGCGTTTGTTGCCTGCTGGTGAGTATAAGATAGCTCTGCTATCCGTTGTCATGAACAAGGATAAAAAGAAGAGCGGAATGAAAAGTCAGCTGAGCAAGAAAATGCCGATTATTCTGAAGAAGGGATCACATATTCCGACAGACGCTTCCCGTTCTCCTTATCTCATGCCGGGCAATGGTCCGCTGACATTGAAAAAGGGCTGCATCATCCTGGGCAAGGCAGTGGCTACCGGACTCGTGATTCATTCCCGTGAACACTTTGACCGTCTTTATGAGAGACTGAAGAAGGGGGTAAAGACTTATGAGGGTGTCAGTTTGACTATCATCGATTTGGGGACTGATGAAATCCCCACAGAGATTTAGTTTTGTTTTCGTAAAATCATTTTTAATTGTATATATGATGCGCAAGATCAAAGAAATCATCATTCATTGTAGCGCGACCCGAGAAGGTTGCGACTACACCGTAGCCGACATCGACCGTTGGCATCGTGAGCGTGGCTTTTTCTGCATCGGTTATCATTTCGTGATTTATCGTGACGGAAGCATCCACGTGGGCAGATCAGTAGAAGAGGTGGGCGCCCACTGCAAGGGTCACAACACCGTGAGCATCGGAGTATGCTACATCGGCGGCCTATCTAAGGATGGCAAGCCGAAGGATACCCGAACCTCCGAGCAGAAGGCTGCGCTGAAAGCGCTGATAGAGCAGCTGAAGGAGGAATATCCCGAGGCGACGGTTCATGGCACAATGAGTTCTCAAACAAGGCTTGCCCTTGCTTTGATGTGAAGGAGGAATTTGGCTAACAGATAGGGAACGCAATGCGTTCCCTATTTTTGTTATCTATTACTTTCCGATGCAGAAATGCTTGAAGATATTGTTCAGCGTTTCCTGGCTGCTGATCTGGCCGCCGGTGATTTCGCCCAGCTCCTCCAGTACCATTTTCAAATCTTCGGCGATGATGTCGCCGCTCATTCCCATTTCCATCGACTCCAATACTCGGGAGAGGGAATCCTGGGCACGGAGAAGTGCCTCGTAGTGGCGGGCACTCGTAATGATGACGTCGTTCTCGGTAATCTCCGGAATATCAGCGGCTTTACCAATGCCTGCTCCAGGGATGAAACGTTCTCGCCCGTGCGGGCACTGATAAAGAGTGGGGATCTACTTCAGTGGATTCTGCTTCGCAGAAATCTGAACCGCAGGATGAGTGAACTTATCGAACTCAAGCTTTTCACCCTCCAGCTTATCCATCTTATTGAATACCACGAGCAGCTTCTTGCCCTGGTTCTTCTGCTTCATCTCCTCGATTTCTGAGACCGATGGCTGCTCGTCCAATAGCCAGATTACAATCTTCGCCTCTTCCATCTTCTGGAAGGTGCGCTCTATTCCGATGTTCTCTACCACATCATCCGTCTTGCGGATTCCTGCCGTATCTATGAAGCGGAAGGTGATTCCGTCGATGAGGGTGGTGTCTTCGATTACATCTCGGGTGGTTCCGTGAATGTCGCTCACGATGGCTTTTTCCTCGTGGAGCAGACGGTTGAGCAGGGTGCTCTTGCCCACATTCGTCTTGCCTACGATGGCTACGGCTACTCCCTGCTTCAGGGCGTTGCCGGTCTCGAAGGAGTGGGCGAGGGTGGTAATCTTATGATTGATTTCTTCGGCTAGTGCCTGGAGATCGCTGCGGTCGGCAAACTCCAGTTCCTCGTGTCGCTGAAGTCCAGCTCCAACTCCAGGAGCGAAGTCATCTTTAATAATTTTTCGCGCAGCAGGGAGAGTTCGTTACTGAAGTGCCCCTTCAGTTGGCTAAGCGCCATCTTGTGGGTTGCCTTGTTGGTAGAGGCGATGAGATCGGCTACTGCCTCTGCCTGCGAGAGGTCCATCTTGCCGTTGAGATAGCACGACGTGTATTCGCCGGGTTCTGCCTGGCGACATCCTACTTCCGTAAAGCGATGGAGAACCTGCTGAAGAATGTACCGGCTGCCGTGACAGGAAATCTCGGTGGAGTTCTCGCCTGTATAACTGTGGGGTGCACGGAACACGCTCACCAGTACATCATCGATGGTGTTGCCATCCTTATCCTTGATTGCGCCATAATGCAGAGTGTAGGGCTTGGCTTCTTCCAGGGATTTGCCGTTGGCAGACTGGAAGATTTTGTCGGTGAGGGTAATGGCGTCGGAGCCACTGAGTCGGATGATTCCGATGGCGCCTCCAGCTGGGGTTGCCAGGGCGCAGATACATTCTTCTTGATTCTTCATTCTTTCTTGTTTATTTTAAAGCTTTTGCCTTTCAGGGCGACAGAGTTGTTTGCTGTTTCAACCCAGGCGTTGCCCTGGGCTAGGAGCTGCTGCCCCTTCAGGGCGTATTGCTGCAATGAACTAGATTCTATCGAGCACAACCTTGATGAGATTGTCGATGGTGCTCTTATAGCCTGTGTTGGCACTGAGGGCACGGCGATTGGCGATGACCATGCAGCAGGTGAGTGCCTTATGGCCTAAGAGGAGAGAAAGACCAGCCAGGCTGAACTCTCCATCTCAAAGTTGTTGACGCGCAAGCCTTTATACTCGAATGCTTCAATCTTCTGGTTAAGTTCCGGATCGGCAAGCGGGGCACGGAGCTCTCTGCCTGAGGACCGTAGAATCCGCCGCAGGCGATGGTGATTCCGCGAACCATGTCGTCTCCGGCAATCTGATTGAGCAGCTCCGGGTCGTTGTTCACGCAGTATGGATTGCCAATTCTGGTCGTTCCACTTCACCTGGCGCTTGAACTCAGCTCGGTCTCGAGGTCGCAGATTTCGTTGCGGCGGGCATAGAAGTTGATGAGTCCATCGAAACCGATGCTCTTCTGTGAGGCTACGAAGGTTCCGGCAGGACAGTTGAGCTGCAGTCCGCCGCAGGTTCCGATGCGCACGAGGGTGAGGGTGGTGTGCTCCGGTTTTTCGGTGCGAGTAGTGAAGTCGATGTTTTTCAGCGCATCCAGCTCGTTGACCACGATGTCAATATTATCGCATCCTATACCGGTGCTCTGCACGGTGATTCTCTTGCCTTTATATGTTCCGGTGATGGCGTGGAATTCGCGGCTTGCCACCTCGCACTCCTGGGTCTCGAAGTGGGATGCTACGAGAGCTACTCTGCCTGGGTCGCCTACGAGGATTACTTTATCCGCCACCTGCTCTGGACACAGATGAAGGTGGAAGCAACTTCCATCCTCATTGATGATGAGTTCTGATTCTGCAAAGTATTTGCTCATAATCTTTATGTTTTGATGGTTATAAATTATTATATGAAGAGATGGGGAGTTAAAAGGAGTTAAGGAGTTAAAGGAGTTAAGACAACTGTCTTTTGGGCGTAGTTTTAAGCTACATGACAATCGTCTTGACTCCTTAACTCCTTTAACTCCTTAAAATTCTTTTAACTCCTTCCTTACTTCTGAACAGGAATCTTCTTGACGCGGCGCTCATGACGGCCACCCTCGAAGGTAGTAGCGAAGAACTCGTCGAGGATAGCTCGGCGGTCTTGTTGTCGATGAAAACGTCCTGGAAGTACCAATACATTGGCGTCATTGTGCTGACGAACGAGATGAGCAATCTCCTTGCACCATGCCAAACCGGCACGTACACCCTGATGCTTGTTCAAAGTCATGGCGATTCCCTCGCCACTGCCGCAAATGCCGATACCTGGATAAACCTCGCCGCTCTCAATGCCTTCGCCGAGCGCATGGCCGAAGTCAGGATAGTCAACACTCGCATCGCTGTATGTACCGTAATCCTTTACAGGATAACCCTTCTTCTCCAAATATTCCAATACGAACTGCTTCAATGGGAAACCAGCGTGATCGCTAGCAATACCAACTGTCTTTACTTCCATAATACTTTAAATTTTTTAGTGAAGAAACCGGGGTAAATCCTTATCCTTCACAAGGTTAATATTAAAAGAGTGAAAGGAGTCGGATGCCGGAAATGGAAATCTGCCATCCGGCAAAATCTCCAACTCCAGCTTCCAACTCCTGTTTAGTTTATGCTAATTAAGCCTCAGCCAAGAAAGCCTTTACCTGCTTGTAAACGTTCTCGCCTGTGTAGCCGAGCTTCTCATCGAGCACCTTGTAAGGAGCAGAGAAACCGAAGCTCTCCATACCCCAAACCTTACCGTTGGCGCCTACGAGACCCTGGAGTGTTACAGGAAGACCAGCAGTCATACCGAAGATCTTAGCGTTCTTTGGCAATACGCTCTCCTGATACTCCTTGCTCTGACCACGGAACAAGCCCTCTGATGGAGCACTTACCACGCGAACCTTGATGCCGTCGGCACGCAAAGCCTCGCAACCAGCCTCCAATGTAGAAACCTCAGAACCGCTTGCTACGAGGATAACGTCTGGATTCTCGTCGCTGCCTGCTACGATGTAAGCACCCTTAGCAGCCTGCTCGTAGTCTGTACCCTCTGGCAACTTAGCGATGCCCTGGCGAGAGAAGATGAGCGCTGTAGGAGTCTCAACATTCTCCATAGCGAGCTTCCAGCAAACTGTAGTCTCGTCAGCATCAGCTGGACGGAATACGCGAACGCTGTCCTTGCCTGCGTGGTTCTTCAACTTCTCCATCAAGCGGATCTGTGCCTCCTGCTCAACTGGCTCGTGTGTAGGTCCGTCCTCACCAACGCGGAATGCATCGTGAGTCCAGATAAACTTCACTGGAACCTGCATCAGGGCAGCGATACGAACAGCTGGCTTCATATAATCAGAGAATACGAAGAATGTACCATTGCTGCAACCACACCACCGTGGAGCATCATACCGATACACATATCAGCCATAGTCAACTCAGCAACACCTGCCTGGAAGAAAGCACCTGAGAAATCACCACGAACGATGCTCTTGGTCTTCTTCAAGAAACCATCTGTCTTATCTGAGTTAGAAAGGTCAGCAGATGCACAGATCATGTTAGGAACCTGCTCTGCCAAAACACTGAGACAAGCAGCAGAAGCAGCACGAGTAGCTGAACCAGCCTTCTGCTCAACCTTGCTCCAATCTACCTTAGGAGCCTTGCCGCTGAACCACTCATCCATCTGGGCAGCCTTCTCTGGGTTAGCCTTGCGCCACTCAGCCTCTGCAGCCTTGCGCTCAGCAACAATCTTCTTCAACTCCTCAGCACGCTTAGCGTAGATCTCCTTTACATCGTCGAAGATAACGAATGCATTCTCAGGATCACCACCGAGGTGCTTGATTGTATTGACGTAAGCGTCGCCACCGAGAGGAGCACCGTGAGTATTGATGCAAGCCTCGTAGCTTGTGCCGTCTGCGCGGAGAGCACCCTTACCCATTACAGTCTTACCGATGATGAGGGTAGGGCGATCCTGCTCCTTCTGGGCAGCATCGAGAGCCTCACGAATCTGAGCCACGTCGTTACCGTTGATCTTGATGACATTCCAGCCCCAAGACTTGTACTTCATCTCTGTATCCTCGTTCATTACAACGCCACACTCTGTAGAGAGCTGGATGTCGTTGGAATCGTAGAACATGATGAGGTTGTTCAAACCGAGGTTACCGGCGATACGACCAACACCCTGAGAGATTTCCTCCTCTACAGCACCATCAGAAATGTATGCGTAGATCTTGTGCTGCATCATGGTTGAACCCAGACGAGCCTCAAGGAACTTCTCAGCAACAGCTGCGCCAGCTGCGAGTGCGTGACCCTGACCAAGAGGACCAGATGAGTTCTCAATACCACGCTGAAGGTCGAGCTCTGGGTGACCTGGAGTTACAGAACCCCACTGGCGGAACTGCTTGAGGTCTTCCATAGAGAAGAAACCACGCAAAGCCAAACCAGCATAGAGCATTGGGCTCATGTGACCTGGGTCGAGGAAGAAGCGGTCGCGGCCAGTCCATGTTGGATCAGCTGGATCATAAACCAGATACTCAGAGAAGAGCACGTTGATGAAGTCAGAACCACCCATAGCACCACCTGGGTGACCTGAGTTTGCCTTTTCTACCATTGAAGCAGCCAAGATACGGATATTATCTGCTGCATGATTCATTACTTTAATGTCGTTCATCATACAATTGTATTTAATGTTATTGTTATTGTTTTTCTGCTGAACGTTCCGCCCTCTCCCTGTTTAGGCCGAAAGAGGGCTGAAACTGATTGCTTATCTGCCTCTTGCGGAGAAGAAAACTGATGATGTAAGCAATTTACCCTACAAAAGTACTATTTTATTTTCAAAACTACGATAGATTTTGCAGGAATTTTCACTTTCAAGGTGTTTTTCTTCAATTTTGCATCCTTGAATGTTGCTGGCTTCACTACATCCGGGTGCTCGAAATCGTTGAAATCGCTCACCTTCTTGCAGGTAAGAATCTCACCTGCCACTGTCTTTGGAGCCTTCAGTCCATCGAGGCTGAACACTACCTCCTGAGCCTTGTCGAGGCTTACGTTGGCGAGTGAAACCACTACGGTGCCGTCTGCTTCTTGGCTGCTGATGTAGAAACCACTGGAATCTTTCTGCCGTCCTTGGCGTGATCATCGCCACGAACATCCATAGAATCGCACTTCACGTCCATAGGGAGATAGGTTGCATCCTGGAAGTCCTTGTACATCTTGAACACGTGGTAGGTTGGAGTGAGAACCATGTGACCGGTGCCCTTGGTGTCGGTGAGGATCATAGACTGGAGCACGTTTACCACCTGGGCGATGTTTGCCATCTTGATGCGGTCGGCGTGACGGTGGAACACATTGAGTGTGAGGGCTGCCACGAAAGCATCGCGCATGCAGTTCTGCTGATAGAGGTGACCCTTGATGGTTCCTGGTTCCTCATCCCACCAGGTTCCCCATTCATCTACGAGCAGACCGATCTGCTTCTTAGGGTCAGCCTTGTCCATGATGGCTTCATGCTTCTTGATCACGTCTTCAATGCCGAGGCATTTGCCCATGGTCCAGTAGTAGTCGTCGTTGCTGAACTTGGTAGCCGAACCCTTGCTGCGTCCCATCCGGTTACTGTATAATAATGTAGGGAGATTCCGTTGGCACGGTGACCTACACGGTCCATCAGCACCTTGGTCCAGTTGTAATCGTAGTCGCTGGCTCCTGATGCAATCTTGTAGAGCTCGTTGCCATCATAGTTGCGGCAATATACGGAGTAACGGCGGAAGAGGTCAGAGTAGTACTCTGGGCGCATGTTTCCACCGCATCCCCAGCTCTCGTTGCCCACTCCGAGGTACTTTACCTTCCATGCCTTGTCGCGTCCGTTCTTTCGGCGGAGTTTTGCCATCGGAGTGTCGCCGTCGCTGGTCATGTATTCTACCCATTTAGCCAGTTCCTCTACCGTTCCCGAACCTACGTTACCGCTGATGTAAGGCTCGCAGCCCAGCATCTCGCAGAGATTCAGGAACTCGTGGGTTCCGAAGGAGTTGTCCTCGATGGTTCCTCCCAGTTGTTGTTCTGCATCTTAGGGCGATTCTCACGCGGACCGATTCCGTCCATCCAGTGGTATTCGTCGGCGAAGCATCCTCCAGGCCATCTTAAAACAGGCACTTTCAAGTCCTTGAGAGCTTGGAGCACGTCGTTGCGGTAGCCCTGGGTGTTAGGAATGTTTGACTCCGGACCTACCCACAGTCCACCATAGATACACTACCGAGATGCTCAGCAAACTGTCCGTAGATTTCACGGTTGATTTTCTGAGTTCCCTGGTTCGCATGGATAGTTCCTGTTACATCCTGAGCCTGAACTGAGAATGCAACCGCTGTAGATAAGAGTGTGGTTGCAAAGAGTTTATTCATCATTCTTATAAGTTTAAATTTTTATTGACTTTTAGAATAATACGTGTGGAGGCTAATTCCCCCCACAAACGTATTGCTATTTTGTTGCTGAGTCCACTTAAAAGTTAGTTCTTGTTCTCTACAGCTGCCTTTTCGATGGCAAGACCAGCCTTGTAGGTTTCGATGTACTTGTCGAATCCAGCTACGTCTTCTGCTGTAGGTGCGATTTCTACACCTGTATTGCCGGCAAATACCTTCTGGTCGAGATAATCAGCCAGGCTCAACTTCTCTGCATTGTTTACGAGATAGCCTGCGAGCAGGGCAATACCCCAAGCACCACCTTCGCCTGCAGTCTCCATGACAGAGATAGGGGAGTTGATGGCTGCTGCAAGAATGCGCTGACCTACACCCTTGGTCTTGAACAAACCGCCATGACCGGTGATGCGGTCCACCTGCACCTTCTCGTCCTTGAACAATACATCGTTACCAATCTTCAATACGGCTACTGAAGCGTAGAGGTTGGCGCGCATGAAGTTGGCGAGGTTGAAGTGGTCGTTGGCAGAACGTACGAACATTGGGCGACCCTCAGCAAGACCTGTTACAGGCTCACCAGAGATATAGTTATAAGCAATCAAGCCGCCGCAATCTGCATCGCCCTCAAGAGCGTGGTTGTAGAGCTTGCCGAATACCTCGTTCATATCTACCGGAACACCGAGCAACTCCTGGTACTGCTTGAACAGTCCTACCCATGCGTTGAGGTCGGAAGTACAGTTGTTGCAGTGAACCATGGCAACAGGACTGCCGTCTGGAGTTGTCACCATATCAATGACTTCGTAAGGTTTGCTCAAGGCTTTCTCCAACACAATCATAGAGAAAGATGAAGTACCTGCACTTACGTTACCAGTGCGCTGGCGAACAGCGTTGGTAGCCACCATGCCCGTACCAGCATCACCCTCTGGAGGACAGAGAGGAGTACCAGCTGGAGTGTGCCAGATGGGTCGAGCTTCTTCGCTCCTTCCTCGGTAAGAACACCTGCATCTTCACCTGCGTTCAAAACCTCTGGGAGGATGTCGAGAATCTTCCAGCCAGGTTCTTAGGCTCGATGAGCTTGTCGAACTTAGCCACCATCTCAGCATCGTAGTTGTTGGTGTTGGAATCGATAGGGAGCATACCTGATGCGTCGCCTACGCCAGAACCTTCTTGCCAGTGAGCTGCCAGTGGATGTAACCGGCGAGCGTGGTGAGGAAGTCAATCTTATTGATGTGTTCCTCGCCGTTGAGGATAGCCTGGTAAACGTGAGAGATGCTCCAACGCAATGGGATGTTGAAGTGGAAGAGCTCTGAAAGCTCGGCTGCTGCCTGGCTGTGTTGGTGTTACGCCAGGTGCGGAAAGGAACGAGGATGTTCTCATCCTTGCCGAAAGCCATGTAGCCGTGCATCATAGCAGAAATACCGATGGCAGCCAACTGCTTGATTTCGCAATCGTACTCAGCCTTCACGTTCTTGCGGAGGTCAGCGTAGCAATCCTGCAAACCTTTCCAGATGGTGTCGATGCTGTAAGTCCACAAGCCATCAACCAACTGGTTTTCCCACTCAAAGCTACCCTGTGCGATAGGGTTGTTGTCGGTGTCAATCAAGACAGCCTTGATTCGGGTAGAGCCAAACTCGATACCGAGAATGGCCTTACCTGATTCTATAATAGTTTTTGCGCTCATTTCTTATAATACATTAAAAATTATCTCAACGCCTTGTTGAGCATATAATAAATCTCGTTGTTGCGGAGCTGCTGCTTGAAGCTGCTGATAGTTGTGTTCTTGTCGATGTTGACGAACTCAATACCCAGGATCTCGCAGAAGTCCTCCCAGTACTCAGCAGTGATGTCGTAAGAGAATGCACTGTGGTGAGTACCACCAGCGAGGATCCAAGCACCTGCACCAATCTCGAAGGTTGGCTGTGGAACCCAGAGAGCAGAAGCTACAGGGAGCTTTGGCATTGCCTTTGGCTCGATGCACTCTACCTCACTTGCGATGAGACGGAAACGGTTGCCGAGGTCAACTACAGTTGCCTTTACACCCTTACCTGTCTTAGATGTGAATACGAGGCGAGCTGTCTGCTGCTTGCGGATACCGATACCGAGGAAGTGAACCTCAAGCTTTGGCTTGTCTGTTGCGATCAATGGGCAAACCTCGAGCATGTGGCTCTGGAGGCTAGATGTGCGGTCGGCAGCGAAGTTGAGAGTGTAGTCCTCGAGGAATGAGCAACCCTTCTCCAAGCCCTGGTTCATTACCCAGAGTGTGCGGTAAAGGCAAGCTGTCTTCCAGTCACCCTCTGCACCGAAACCATAACCCTCTGCCATCAGGCGCTGTGAAGCCAAACCAGGAATCTGGTCGAAACCGCAGAAGTTAGGATCGTCGATGTCTGCATCGCCGAGGTCATCGAAGTTGGTTGTGAATGCTACTGCGTTCTCATCCTTCAATACGCGACGGAGAGCGATCTCAGCCTTAGCAGCGTTCTTCACCTTCTCCCAGTAAACTTCCTCGCCAGACTCATCAATCTTGATAGTATATTCCTTCTTGTACTCCTCAACGAGAGCATCAGCTCAGCATCTGTTACCTTCTTGAAGTACTCCATAAGTGAAGATACTGGGTAGTAATCTACGTGGTAACCCATGCGCTGCTCGAACTCTACGCGGTCGCCATCAGTAACGGCTACATTGTTCATGTTCATACCGAACATCAAGCAGCGTACGTTGTGAGCATCAGCAACACCTGCAGCTACGCGAGCCCATGTAGCAATCTGCTTCTGAGCCTCTTCGCTCTTCCAGTAGCCTACAACTACCTTTCTAGGGATGCGCATGCGGGTGCAGATGTGGCCGAACTCGATGTCACCGTGAGCAGACTGGTTGAGGTTCATGAAGTCCATGTCGATAGAATCCCAAGGGAGTTCTGCGTTATACTGAGTGTGGAAGTGGAGGAGAGGCTTCTCGAGAGCCTGCAAGCCCTTGATCCACATCTTAGCTGGTGAGAAGGTGTGCATCCATGTGATGATACCTACGCACTTAGCGTCGTTGTTGGCAGCCTTCATTACAGTCTCTACCTCTGCAGAAGAGTTAGCTGTGCCCTTGTAAACTACCTTGATTGGAATGATGCCACTGTTGTTCAGACCATCTACCATGTCCTTTGAGTGACCATCTACTATCTTAACTGTCTCGCCTCCGTAAAGAAGCTGTGCACCAGTTACAAACCATACTTCTAAATTCTCAAATGCTTTAATCATGATTGTTTGTTGTTTTTAAATATTGTGTTATTGAAAATCTTTTTTATTCTTCTGTCAGCATCAATCTCATTCGGAGATTAGTGCTTCTTCTGTCCGTAGTAAGCGTTAGGACCGTGCTTGCGGTTGAAGTGCTTCTCTACGAGCAATGGGTTCATGGTGGTGTTTGGATTCACGCTGAAAGAGATGAACGCCATCTTTGCCACCTGCTCGGCTACCACTGCGTGATAGACAGCCTGGTCAGCATCCTTACCCCATGTGAAAGGACCGTGGTTCTTCACCAGTACGCCTGGAGTGTGAACGGGGTTGATATTGTCCTTCTTGAATCTGTCAACGATGACTACACCTGTATTGTGCTCATACTCGGCCATCATATCCTCTGTCATTGCATCGGTGCAAGGAATGCAGTCGTGGAAATAGTCTGCGTGGGTAGTACCGATGTTAGGGATGTCCAATCCTGCCTGAGCCCAGGCTGTAGCGTAGGTAGAGTGGGTGTGAACCACGCCGCCCAATTCTGGGAATGCACGGTAGAGAACCAGGTGGGTAGGAGTATCTGAAGATGGATTCAGGTCGCCTTCAACAACCTTGCCGGTCTCCAGGTCAACTACTACCATATCACTCGCCTTCATGGTGTCGTAGTCAACACCTGATGGCTTGATGACTACCAGACCCTTCTCACGGTCGATTCCGCTTACATTTCCCCATGTAAAGAGCACGAGATTGTGCTTCACCAGGTCAAGGTTTGCCTTGAACACTTTTTCTTTTAATTCTTCTAACATAATATATTTCGTTAAAGTTATTTATTTTCTATTTCAAGATGAACGATGGGTCTTCCTCGTATGCTTTCTTGTTGAAGCGGTAGAGGCGGCGCCTCGTTTCGAAGTAACCTTGTCGATGAGTTCTGTCTTCTCGATAAAGTCAATATCCTTCACGCGCTTGCGGAAGTTGCGCTTGTCAATCTCTTCTCCCATCACAGCCTCGAACACGTGCTGAAGCTGAGTCAGCGTAAAGAGGTCGGGGAGGAGTTTGAAGCTCAGTGGTTCATGATTGATGCGACGGCGGATCTGACAGATGGCGTCGTGAATCATGGTGCGGTGGTCGGAATAGAGTTCTGGAAGCTCATTCAGGCTTACCCATTCCAGACCGTGTTCAATGCGGAGACTATCATCGTAATCTACCACATTGATGAGGGCGCAATAGGCGATGGAGATTACTCGCTCACCTGGGTCTCGGTCGATTCTGCCGAATGCACCCACTTGTCTTATATAGAGGTTCTTCATTCCAGTAAGATCCAGGATGACTCTGTTTGCAGCGTCCTCTAGATTTTCGTTAGCTCCAACGAAACCACCATAGAGTGACCATTCGCCGCGTCCCGGTCCATCTTTCGTTTGCCTATCAGGACTTGAAGGTTGTTGCCGTTAAATCCGAAGATAATGCAATCCACGGAAACCAGAACCTTGGGGTATTCGTTATAAAACTGCGTCATGGTCGTGTTGATTTTGATGTTAAGATTCAATGAATTTGATTGATAGTTTTGTTTACTTCAGCTTATGGCTGCGCTTCTGACAGAGTTTCTAAAAGGGAGCCTTGTCGCCAAAGAGTTTCTTTAGGGAAGTTGGGAGTCAGAAGGAGAAGAAAGGAACCTGCTAACTATACACACTAAAGGAAAATTCCATCCTTTCAGCTTCTAACTCCTAACTTTTTCTATATTTTACCAGAAGTAAGCGTAGAATGCAGCGCAGAGGCCGATTACTACGATTGTACCAATGATATCGAACGCACCCCAGCTCTCACGGATAGACTTCTTGAAGTCGGATGTGAAGGTGATTGCTCTACCTGCTCCTTGCTTGGGGCTGGAGTGAAGCAGCTCACTACTACCATGAAGATGATAAGGAAGATGAGCAGCCAGCACTCGAATACGAGCCAGTTGGTCTGCCAGAACCATGCGGTGTAATCCCAGAATGCACCATCATTGTTGCCTTACCAGTATCGGTAATGACGTTGGTAACGAGGCGGAGCATACCGATGAGGAAACCGGTAATCATGGTGTATTCGCCTGCCTTTGGAGTAATCTTCTTGAAGAAAATACCCATCGCAAATACTGCTACCATGGCTGGGGCCAGGAGTGACTGGATTCCCTGGAGGTAGTTGTAAAGGGTGTCCATCTCCATCATGATTGGCAACCAGGCAAAACCGAGAATTACAACTACTACGGTAGCGATACGGCCAACGAGTACGTAGTGAGCCTCAGACATTCCCTTCTTCAATGGCTTGTAGAAGTCCTCGGTGAAGAGGGTAGCACAGCTGTTGAAGAATGCTGCCAATGAAGCAACGAGTGCGCAGATGAAACCGATGGTTACGATTCCCTTGATACCTGCAGGAAGCACGGTCTTTACCATGATGGCGAAGGCTGCATCAGTCTCGTTCATCTGGATTGCGCCTTCTGAGCCAAGGCTGCTGCAATCATACCTGGAATGAGGAACATGAAGCAAGGGAGAACCTTGAAGAAACCGGCTGCGATAGTACCGCGGCGGGCACGCTTCATAACTTCTACGTTGCTTTCGCCAGGAACCTGACCGAGTACACGCTGAACGATATGCTGGTCAGTACACCAGTACCAGAAACCAATGATGGTTGCACCGATGAATACTACGAAACCTGGATACTCCTGATACATTGAGTCACCTGCCTCCCAGTGGAACATGTGGGTTGTTCCGTAGCCGTTGTTCAACTTGCCGCAGTAGTCCATCATATCTGCCCAACCTGCAGAGACGCTTCCACCGCCGAGTAGAGAGACCGAGGAAGAGCACGAGGAATGAACCGATGACGAGAATAGGAGTCTGGATGGTTGACAGAGTCATCACACCCTTCATTCCGCCGAATACAGTGAAGATGGTGGTAAGGATGATCAAACCGATAGCACCTGCCCAGAAGTTCAAGCCCCAGAGATACTCGAAGAAAATACCACCTGTAAGTGCTGTAACGCTCACCTTGGTGAGAATGTAAGCAACGAGTGTGATGATAGAGAGCCATGAACCTGTACGCTGAGTATAGCGGAACTTCAGGAAGTCTGGCATGGTGATGATCTTACCCATCTTGTTGATGAGCAACTGATAGAAAGGTACGAACAACCAACCGAGGATGAGGATCATCCAACCCTGCATCTCCCAGTGAGCCATACCTACACCGCTCTTAGCGCCAGTACCAGCAAGACCCACGAGGTGCTCTGAACCGATGTTGGCTGCGAAGATAGCCATACCGATTACATACCATGGCTCGCCCTTACCGAAGAGGTAAGCAGAAGAGTCTTCGCCCTTCTGAGCCTTTCTGTCTTTCACAATCGCATGCCAGACAGCCCAGATTACGCCGATTACACCAATGGCGAGTACTGTCCAATCAAGCCATACGAATTCTGTTGAATTCCAATTCATAATTACTATAAGATTGTTTGATTATTTATTATTGTTTATTCTTTCTTTTATTGGATGCTTAATCCTATGGAGTTCGGCGGATTTCAATCCGCCGCTTTGCCTTCCTTATTTGGGTTTCGGCGGATTTGTAATCCGCCGCATAGCCATTCCTTACTTCTTAACGCTGAACTTGTAAGCGAGGTGAGAGTAGTACTTCTCTCCTGGCTTCAAGGTTGCATCTGTCCATCCCTTTACGCCCTGGGCAATCTTGGTTGGTGAATCAGGATACTTCTGGCTCTCGAAGCAGACGCTCACGTGCTTAGGATACTTGATTCCATGCTTGCAGGCAATACCTGTGCCCTGGAAGTTACCTGTATAAACCTGGATTCCTGGCTCATTGGTGAAGACTTCAAGGAGGATTCCGCTCTTTGGAGAGTAGAGGCTTGCGCAGACGGTCTTGTCATCGCCCTTGCCATCCTTATAGGTGTTCAGACACCAGTTGTGGTCGTAACCTGTAGCGTTCTTGATCTGGTCGAAGCTGTAATCTACCTTCTTGCCAATCTCGGTAGGAGTGCGGAAGTCCATTGGAGTTCCTTCTACGTCCTTGATTTCACCTGTTGGAATATAGAGTGAATCTGCAGGTGTGAACTTATCAGCATTGATGTACATTACCTGGTCGAAACCTTCCTTGGATGGATCGCCATTCAAGTTGAAGTAACTGTGGTTGGTCATGTTAACCACGGTCTCCTTATCGGTTGTAGCACCAAACTCGATGTCGAGTGTATTGTTGCTCTTTACCGTATATTTTGCTGTTGCAGTAACATTGCCAGGGAAGCCATTCTCGCCATCCTTTGCCTGGATAGTAAAGGTTACAGAAGAATCATTCTTCTCTGTAATGTCGTAAACCTGGTTCAACCAACCGGTAGAACCACCGCCGTGAAGACAGTTGCCATTGTCGTTTGGCTTCAGATTATATGTTTTGCCTGCAAGAGTCAACTTGGAGTCCTTGATACGGTTGGCGTAACGGCCTACTGATGATCCGTAATCAGAAGGAGAGTTGAGGGTGTCTGCATACTGGTGGATGTTGTCGTAGCCGAGCACTACATCTGTAGGCTTACCATCCTTGTCAGGGACAGAGATGGAAACTACACGACCACCATAGTTGGTGAGGCAAACCTCCATGCCGTTGGCATTCTTGAGGGTAACTAACTCAGTCTTCTTGCCCAAAACAGTAGAATCGAAGTCTGCTGGATTCAAGCCTGACTGTGTTAAACTAGCGTTGCTGCTTGAAGAACATGCTGAGAGGGTAGCGACTGCTGCGAAACCAACTCCCATAAAAAGGTTCTTTACGTTGTTCATTTCTAGGTTGCTTTTAATGTTGTTTACTAATTTTGGGTGTAAAATTACAATTTTATTTTGAAACCACAATACTTTTCCCTAACTTTTTTTCTTCTATAGTGTGTTTTTAACACTATTTGCATCAAAGCCCCCTCTTTTCTGCTGTTTTTCCCGTGTTTTTTGTCTTTTTCTGTGTTTTGTGATGGAGTAGTGTAAAGATGTGGAATTTTATCAAAGATTAGCTTGTTGATAGGTTAGTTTATGATTCGGTCGTGTCATTAAGGTCTGTGCCATTAAGTGTCATTAAGCTTTTTCGGTCATTTCCGGTCATGGTCATTTTCGGTCATTTTCATTTTTCAATCTATGGTTGATTTCCGCCCAAAAGCTCCAGGATCAGCACGCCTGAAAGGGCAAAAGCTTTCAGGGCGTGACAATATCTTATAACAAAAAAAACTGCAGTTGGTGTTTGCCAGCTGCAGTTCCTTTATATTATAATAATGTGTATCTATTAGCAAACCTTGTGAGAACCCTCAGAGATAACTACTGGATAAACCTCAGGTGCGTGACCATACTTAGCTGTGAACTTAGCTGTAACATCCTCAACGAACTTGTCGTAGATGTCGTCCTTAACCAAGTTGATGGTGCAGCCACCGAAGCCACCACCCATAATACGGCTACCAGTAACACCATTCTCCTTGGCAACATCGTTCAAGAAGTCGAGCTCCTCGCAGCTTACCTCGTATTCCTTGCTCAAACCGTGGTGAGTCTCATACATCTTCTGACCTACAGTCTCGTAGTCACCCTTCTCAAGAGCATCGCAGACTGCCAATACGCGGTCCTTCTCGCCCAATACGAAGTGAGCGCGGCTGTAATCCTCTTCGCCTACCTCAGCGCGAACCTCTTCCAACTGCTCCCATGTGCAATCGCGGAGAGTCTCGAACTTAGCCTCTGGGTGCTTGGCAGCGATGTGCTTAACCACGTTCTCGCAAGAGTTGCGGCGGTCGTTGTATGGAGAACCAGCCAACTCGTGCTTAACCTTAGAGTTAACCAGGCAGAGCTTGTAACCTTTAGGCTCGAATGGGAAGTACTCAAACTCACGGCTGTTGCAGTCGAGACGCATCAACTTACCCTCCTTGCCGAATACAGAAGCAAACTGGTCCATAATACCGCAGTTTACACCTACGTACTTGTGCTCAGTAGCCTGACCAGCGAGAACGAGATCCCACTTAGAAACCTTGTTGTCACCGAAGAGATCGTTCAAAGCGAAAGCGAAGCAGCTCTCAAGAGCAGCAGAAGAAGACATACCTGCACCGAGAGGCACGTCGCCATAGAATGCAGCATTGAAGCCCTTTACATCAACACCCAGCGCCTTCATCTCCTGGCAGATACCGTAGATGTAGCGTGCCCAAGATGCGCGAGGACCCTCAGGGTCGTTTACCTTGAACTCTATACGGTCCTTCAAGTCGATAGAGTAGAGCATCACTGTCTCTGTTCCGTTAGGACG
>ENA-OQCS01000668-OQCS01000668.1-human-gut-metagenome-genome-assembly--contig:-NODE-668-length-19123-cov-5.464519_pt1 | contig 19123 bp, 28 predicted proteins | sample MGYA00242757_ERZ504575 | MGnify/ENA primary metagenome ERZ504575 (study PRJEB26092, sample SAMD00036297) | human gut metagenome | host: Homo sapiens | study: EMG produced TPA metagenomics assembly of... | reverse complement strand
CCGAAGTTCAACTTTAAGATTTGCCATTGTTGTTAGATATGTGGCTGACTTGGTTTTGATGTGCGAGTTGATACGATTTATATTGATAAGCCTATTCAGCAGCATACCCTTATTCAGACGATTTCCCGTGTAAATCGTGTATGCGAGGGCAAGGATAAAGGTTTGATTGTTGACTACATAGGTATCAAGAAAAATATGAATACCGCCCTCAAGAAATATACGAATTTTGAGAGTGAAGAATTTGAAGGTGTTGAGCAGTCCATCACGATTGTAAAAGACCAGTTAGAAGTTCTCGGTCAGATGTTCCATAACTTAACAGTAGTGATTTCTTCAATGGTTCGCCTACCGAACAGCTTGCCTGCCTGAACCGTGCGGTTGAGTATGTGCAGTTGTCTGAAGAACTGGAAAGAAGATTTATGGCAGCAGTCAAGAGAATGAAACAGGCATTTAACCTTTGTAGTTCAAGTGAGAAATTCTCCGATGAAGATAAGGATTATATCCATTTTTATTGTGCTGTCCGTTCTATCCTTTTCAAGTTGACAAAAGGCGATGCACCGGATATTGAGCAGATGAACGCTCGTGTCCGCAAAATGCTTGAGGGTGCAATTCAGTCTGATGGAATTGAGGAATTGTTTGAAACCGGAAAACATATATCGGTTGATATTTTCAGCGATGAGTATATGGATAAGATAAATGCTATTCAGTTGCCGAATACGAAAATCAAGATACTTCAAAGACTTCTTTCTCAGGCGATTGACGAGTTTAAGAAAGTTAATAAAATTATGGGTGTGGAATTTGCAGACAGACTCAAGAAAGTTGTTGATGAGTATAATAACCGACGTCGTGATGAAGCGTATGCCAATGAAGTCCTTGATGATGTTGCGGAGCAGCTTGCACAGTTGTTGTCTGAACTGAAAACAGAAAAGAACTCCTTCAAGAATATGGGAATAGATTATGAAGAAAAGGCTTTCTATGATATTTTGAAAGCAGTTTCCAAGAAGTTTGAGTTTGAATATCCGGACGATAAAATGATTGAACTTTCCAAAAGGATAAAGCTGATTGTTGATGATAAGTCACGCTATACCGATTGGTCTGCCCGTGATGATATTAAGGCAAACTTGCAAGTGGATTTGATATTGCTGCTTGATGAGTTCGGCTATCCGCCAGTAACCATTGATGATGTTTACAAGGAAGTTCTTGAGCAGGCAGAGAATTTCAAGAAGTATGCACAGTAAATGAGAGGTGTAAATGTAAATATGTTTTATGACGATTTAAATACAGAAGAACAAGTATCATATCTTATTAAACCAATCCTTCAAGTCCTTCAGGAAGCAGGTGGACAGTTAGAGCGTTCTGAAATTAGAGACAGAATTAGTGAGTTAGATGAGCATATTGCTGAATTTGAACAGAAACTATATACATCTAATAAAACAGGAAATCATTACAAAAAATTTGATTTTAAGTTTAATTTTGCTATTAAAGAGCTTAGTTATGTCGGACTCATATCTTATGTGAAATTCAATCCAAAGATTACACTTACTCAAGATGGAGCAAATGTAGATTTAACAGATTTTGATGTTAAGACAGAAGTAAGGGATAAGGCACGAAGCTATTGGGAGGAACATTCGACTAAGAACAAATCGAAAAACAAGCCAGTAGAAACACTGGAGGTTGAAGATGAGGAGAATGAATCCACAGATGACGAATTGTTAGATGATTTCAAGGTAAAACTTCAGAGTGCAATCGCAAATATGTCTCCAGCAAAGTTTGAACAATTTTCACGAGCACTTCTTACAAAGATGGGAGTGGAGTTTACCAACAAAGGCGTTCAGGTGTCAAATGATGGTGGTATTGATGGCTATGGATATCACGTAGATGCCGATGATTTTAGAACAACCAGAGTGGTTATTCAGTGTAAAAGATTTAATTCAAATCCAGTGAGTGAGCCGGATATCAATCAATTTCTTGGGGCAATGAACAAATATCAAGCCGATTATGGAGTATTTATTACTAATAGCCGATTTACCAATAAGGCAAGAGAGGCTGCGAGAGAAGGTACGCCGATAACATTGATTGACGGAAATGATTTAATCAGACTGGTTATTAAATATGAATTGTATATAACACCAGTCACAACATATGTATTGGATGGTTTTTATACCGAGGATTGACACTAACGATAGCATAATTTACTCGAAGGAATTTTAGAAGGGAGCATAGAATGATGGCAAAGCAAAAGACCTATATCGCAATTGACCTCAAATCATTCTATGCTTCTGTGGAGTGTAAAGAGCGAAATCGTGACCCTTTGACAACAAATCTTGTGGTTGCAGATAAAAGCAGGACAGAGAAAACCATCTGCCTTGCGGTATCTCCGTCATTAAAAAGTTATGGGATACCCGGCAGACCACGCTTGTTTGAAGTCGTGCAAAAGGTAAAAGAAGCTAATAACAACCGAAGATGGAAAGCACCAAATCGTACATTTACTGGTTCATCTGATGACAGTACAGAATTAAATGCGAATCCAGCATTGGAGATTGATTATATCGTTGCACCACCTCGTATGGCATACTATCTGGAGTATAGCACTAAGATTTACAGTGTTTACTTGAAATACATTGCTCCGGAAGATATATTCCCTTACTCGATTGATGAAGTATTCATAGATGCAACAAATTATCTGAACACCTATCAGATGACTGCAAGGGAACTTGCCATGACGATGATACAGGATGTTTTGAAAACAACAGGAATCACAGCAACAGCCGGAATCGGCACGAATATGTACTTGTGTAAAATTGCGATGGATATCGTGGCAAAGCATATTGAGCCGGACAAGGACGGTGTGCGAATAGCTGAATTGGATGAAATGTCATATCGCCGGAAATTGTGGAGTCATCGCCCGATAACCGATTTCTGGAGAGTCGGAAATGGTTATGCGAAGAAGTTAGAGGAACACGGACTTTATACAATGGGCGATATTGCAAGATGTTCTATCGGAAAGCCGAATGAACTGTATAACGAGGAATTGCTGTACAAGCTGTTCGGTATCAATGCGGAATTGCTAATTGACCATGCTTGGGGATATGAACCTTGTACGATGGAGCAGGTCAAAGCCTATAAGCCGGAAACCAATAGTGTATGTTCAGGACAGGTACTTCACTGCCCGTATGATTACGAAAAGGCAAAGTTGATTGTAAAAGAAATGACCGACCAAATGGTGCTTGATTTGGTGGATAAAGGACTTGTAACTGACCAGCTTGTGTTGACAATCGGCTATGATATTGAGAATTTAAGTAATCCGAACCTAAAATATCAATACAAAGGCGAGGTTACGATTGACCGATATGGACGCAAAGTTCCAAAGCACGCACACGGAACAGCGAATCTTGAGAAAAAGACTTCCTCTACTCGATTGATTACCAACGCCGTGATGGACTTGTATGACAGGATAGTTGACGAGCATTTGCTTGTACGCAGAATAACAATCACAGCGAATAAACTTGTTGATGAAAAATCCGTCAAGCAGGAAGATGAATACCAGCAACTCGACCTCTTTACCGATTACGAAGCACAGAGGAAGAAGCAGGCGGAGGAAGAAGAAAAATTAGAACGGGAAAGGCGTATGCAAGAAGCAATGCTGAGTATCAAAAAGAAGTTTGGCAAGAATGCTGTGTTGAAGGGAATGAACCTTGAAGAAGGTGCAACCGCCAAAGACCGAAACGAGCAAATCGGCGGTCATAAGGCTTAAACAAACTGAAATTTGAGGAATAAAATATGGGCATATTAGAAATAGTTTTTAATTCAAGAAAATTTGATTTGAATGATGATGTTCTGATGGGATTTGATAATTACTTTGATAAAAAAGTAAGGATTATAATAGTTTTTGTTTAGACGAAGAAGATATTAATCCTTTACAAAACTTTGTAGCACAGATTAAGTCTGCTGACTCAGATAGTGTAATTTATGTATCTACTTATGGCTATGAAATCACAAATAGTAAAGGAGAAAAATCAACATACGCCGATGCTCTTTGGATTGACACAGTTTTACCTATTTCCCAAATAGAGAGATATATTGAAAAAAGTGGTGTTGCTGAACCAAGTAATATTTCTTTTGTTGGAGATAGTGATGAATGTGGAAACTATAAAGTATGGATTATAGCTCAGGAAGAGAATAATCCTCATATTATAGAGTTGACTGACCGCAAGAAGATAGACCATATGATAATATTATATTGGGATTGATAAGTTATAAAATTCCCATTTATTGGGAAGTCGCTGAGAACGAAAAATCGAAAGTTATGGAGGTACTTTATGAACGAGAGAGAAAAAATTATCCGATTATGGTTTGATATGTGGATTAAGAAAGCAGATTTAGGAATTGACAATATTTTTACAGATGATGTTGTATATACTGAGAGTTGGAGTCCTAAATATGAAAACCGCAAAACGGTAAAGCACTGGTTTGACGAATGGAATACACGCGGAAGTGTTCTTGTCTGGGAGATTAAGCAATTTTTTTCATCAAGGCAATCAAACAATCGTGGAGTGGTATTTTAAAAGCAAAATGAATAATGGAAATGTTGAAGAATTTGACGGAATATCTTTAATTGTATGGACACAGGATAACAAAATAAAATCATTAAAAGAGTTTGGTTGCAATCTTCATAATTACAATCCATATCGAGATAGTGATATTCCCGTATTTCGAGAAGAAAAAGCAAATTGGTTTTGAGAGGACTATAAATTCAAGTTTGTCGAGCAAAGGAGGTGCTGTAACAGATGGATGAACATTCCTATGACGATATAATCAATCTGCCGAATCCGACATCGAAGAACCATCCTCGTATGTCACTTCACGACAGAGCAGCACAGTTTGCACCTTTTGCGGCACTTACAGGACACGATGCAGCCATTAAAGAGACTGCAAGGCTAACAGATGAACGGTTAGAGTTAAGCGATGAAGTCATTATGAAATTAAATGACCAATTAAATATGATTAGAGATAATATCGGCACAGAACAGGAAATATCAATAACTTATTTCGTGCCTGATGATAAAAAATCCGGAGGAGCATATCTCACGCATTCCGGCATAGTGAAAAAGATTGATGAATTTGAACGCAAACTGATTATGCAGGATGAAACAGTAATTCCGACTGAACAAATCAGCGTGATACAGGGAGAAATGTTCAAAGGACTATATGAGTAATAGCTTGGAAAGGGCAAACAATGGAAACAAAGCCGAGAATATTATACTTAAAGAAAATATTAGAGGAACGAACGGACGAGGAACATCCGCTTTCGACGACGCAGCTAATCAATATATTGAATGATGAATACGGAATATCTGCACATAGAACGACGGTCACAAAAGATATTGCTGCACTTCAGGAGTTTGGAATGGATATTGTTACTATCCATTCTACTCAGAGCAAATACTTTGTAGCCAGTCGTAAGTTTGAATTGCCGGAACTGAAACTGCTGATAGATGCAGTGGAGTCATCGAAGTTTATTACAAAGAAGAAAAGCAAAACGCTGATTGAGAAGATACATACGATGACCAGTCCGGGGCAGGTGGCAAAGTTGAAGCGTAATAACTATGTGGTCAATCGAATTAAGCCGGATAATGAGCAGATATATTATATCATTGACGCTATAAACGATGCATCAATACAGGTAAACAGATTTCTTTTCAGTATTATGATTATACCGGATTAAAGAAAAAGGTTCTGAAGAACAAGGGCGAAGTGTATAAGCTCAGCCGTATAAACTTCTCTGGTGTGGGGACTATTATTATGTTCTCGGATATTCAGAGAAGAAAAGCAAGGTTATCAATTTCAGGGTAGACCGTATTGCTTCCAAGCCGGAGATATTGGATAAAGATATTATTCCTATGCCGGATGATTTTGATATTGAGAATTACACAAAGGAAGTTTTCTTTATGTTCTCAGGCGAGAAAGTTCTTGTGGATTTACGGTGTGATAACAGCTTGATGAAAACAATGGTTGACCGTTTTGGAGAAGATGTGACAACCCTTGCGTATGATATGACTTCTTTCAGAGTACAGACCGAAGTATCAGCCAGTCCGACCTTTTTTGGTGGGTGTTTGGCTTTAATGGCAAGGTACAAATACTTGCACCGGAAAGTGTGAAAGAACAGTACAGGCAGATGATTGCACAAGCCGATGAGGTATGCAGCAAAAAGAAAACAAAGAACAGGAAATCTAACACTCCAAAGCATACGATGTCAAGAAACGGCAGAATCTTCTTGAAAAGCTCGCAGTATGAATATGCCGAGGGCGTGGAGTTTGAAGTTTATCCGTCTGCGGATACAACCGACCCAAACTATTATTGTGAAAATTTGTTAGCCGTGAACGAAAAAGCTGAGTAATAAGGACAGCAACTGCGAGTTGCTTGTTTGAGATAATGCGTGAGACTATAATAAAGGTGTAAGGGAGGTACTGCATAATGGATACAAAACAGGTTATACTTGAACTTCGCACTCAAAAGGGAATGTCGCAGGATGAGCTTGCAGAAAAAGTTTTTGTAAGTCGTCAGGCAGTTTCACGTTGGGAAAACGGAGAAACAGTTCCGAATACGGAAACATTGAAATTGCTGTCAAAAGTATTAGATGTTTCCATAAATACACTTTTAGGCTCACCGAGAAAGCTTATTTGTCAATGCTGCGGAATGCCGCTTGAAGATGATGATATTATCGGACACAATCACGACGGTTCTTTCAACGAGGACTATTGTAAGTGGTGTTATGCCGATGGAACATATACTTACAATGATATGGACGATTTGATTGAAGTTTGTGTTAAGAATATGGTAAGCGAGAATTTCACGGAGGAACAAGCCCGTTCTTATATGAAAGAGCTGCTTCCTACTTTGGATTACTGGAAGAAATATGATGAGCTTAGTGATAACGGTCAGTTTGAAGAATTCAAGAAAAGTTAATCAATGAAATTAACGAATTGAATGTTGACGGAATGCCAAAGGTGGAAAAACTGAATACCCTTGTGGGAAAGTATGTGAATCTTGAGTACCGGCTTCCGAATGGGCAAGCGGCTAAGTTTTTGAATGAGGCAAAGACATATCTGGGCAATCAGCTTGAATGTGAATACGGCGGCGATAGATGTTTCGGCGTTGTTGCAGATATGGATTTTATTCTTATTTGCACTTATGAAGAAGACGGTAAGAATCCGGAACTTGTATTGTATAAGAAAAGATGAGGATAGAGAAAAATAGTAAGCCATTGGAGTTAATGATTTCAGTGCAAGCAAAGAAATTTTGAGGTGTTAGCAAATTGCGACACCTCTTTTCTTTTGCGAAAAACCTACTTGAAAAATTTTTCGTATCAGGTATAATAAAACTATCGAAAGCAAACTGCTTCCGATAGAAAAGAAAGCGAGGTGCAGGTATGAGAAGCAAGAGTCCTGAACTTATGAGTGAGATAAAAAAAATATATCGAGGATTATTACCTGCAAAACAGACAATCCCCATCGACTACAAAGATTGCTGAAGCTGTTGGTATTGCCAGAGGTACAGCATACAAATACTTGGTAGAAATGGCTGAGAAGAATATGATTGAGTACGACGGGCAGGAGATTCGCACCAATGTGACCCGTAAGTACAGTGGCGAACAGACACAGACACCGATTGTAGGTTCTATTCATTGTGGTAGTCCTCAGTATGAGGAAGAAAATATTGAAGAATATGTATCACTTCCTACTGCTATTTTCGGCAAAGGAGATTTCTTTATATTAAGAGCAAGCGGTCAGTCTATGATTGAAGCAGGGATTGATGACGGCGACCTTGTGGTTGTCAAAAAGCAGGTAGAAGCCAATGAGGGCGATATAGTAGTTGCCCTTGTGGATAATCAGAATACATTGAAACGTTACTTCAGAGATGATGAGAATAAGAAAATCATTCTCCATCCGGAAAATAAGAAGATGAAAGACATCATTGTAGATGAGTGCTGCATTCAGGGTGTGGCTTGTCACATCATCAAAGAACTATAGCAGAGGACAGACGAATGAGAACACTTGAAGGAATTCGCTATCTAATCAATTTGGATAGTGCGGAAATACAACAGAACTTTGCCGGAGGAGTTGCACCGCCGGACAAGGTGGAGTCGGAGGTGGACACAACTTGAGTATTTATATGTCAAGAGCCGAGTTGGAAGAAATCAGCGAAGGCTTGATAACAGCTTATGCTAATAAGTTTAGCAATCGAGTGATTCAATCCATCGACATAGAACATTTCATTACAGAATTTCTTATGTTACGAATTGAATACGCTTCTTTCGCAGAAGATGATGCAGGCAGGATTGGTTTTCTGGCAGATGGAGCAACACCACTGCTGGTACATCAGGACGGAAAAATTATTCCCTTTGTTTTCCCGAAAGATACCATCGTACTTGATAAATTTCTTCTTGCTGAAAAGGAGCAGGGACGTCGCAGATTTACAATGGCACACGAAGCGTCACATCATATCTTGAGTAAGATGTATGCAATGCCGAGTGAAGGACGCTTTCATGCAGAGTATGACAGTGAGCGTAGTTATTCCAAAGAGGAACTGGCTCAGATGTTTGCGTCTGTTGAGTGGCAGGCAGATACAATGGGAGCTTCGCTTCTTATGCCGAGAAGAATTATTGAAAATGCCTTGGCGAAATATAATCAGTCAAATCCGATAAGAGTTTATGGCGATAATACCATTACTTCAAAGGATAAAGCAGTTATCCGCAGAATGGCAGCTTATATCGGAGTATCTTATACAGCCTTGGTTATCAGATTGAGAGATATGGGACTATTTGAGTATCACAATATCCTTGAGTACATTTCCAATGAGTTAAATCTGGGAGGTGTTTCACAATGAGGTTACAGACTCAGGTAGCACCTGAAATACAAAAGAGATTGCTTCTGTCAAGAGTAGAAGCAGAAAGCCTGAAAGAGCGTGATATTCTCTGCCCGACTTGTGGGTTCAGGATACAGAGAGTTTTTCAGATGCAACCGGACATTTGAGTGTGAAGTGTCAGAAATGCAAGAATGTCCACATCTTAAATCTCGCTTACTTCCGCAGAATCCGTAGGAACGGATATGGCAGGAATTGCAGGCGATGAAGATTACAAGTAAATATTGAAACGATTTCTAATCGAGTAAGCGGAGATAAGCAATTTATTTGCTAAACTACCAAGCACCGTACGAAGCCGGATAAGTGAAGAATAGAAGTATTCTTTGCTGTCCAGATTCGACGGTGCTTTTTTGTTGCTGTTTTACTCGATTATGCTTCGTGCAGTATTAGGTCTTTTCCCTTACTTGGGAAAGGACTTTTATGTTTTATACCGTTTGGCAGTGCCAGATAGCTGAGTACCCGTAATCTCCGAATTTTGAAACTTATCAATTTTTCAAAATTCAAAGGAGATTACGGAAATGACAAACAAACTTACATTAACAGAACAAGAAGAATTATTTGCAAAGGATTGTAAACTGATAAACCTTAAATACGAATATAACGGTTATACCGGAGATGAAAGATGGGCGATTATTACGGAATTATCTGTAAAAGAGCTTTGGGAGAAGTATCCCCTTGTTATAGAAAGATATTCTCCGTTTGTTCATCTTTCCATTGCACAGGGAGAGGTAATTGACGATGCAAACCGAAATGAGGACAAGTATGCAAAGAGAAGCAGTCGCACACTTGACTGCTATGGATATGACGATGAAATGTCATCACAGTTTCATAAAGAACTTGCCATTATGTTTGACGACCCGTTTGAAAGAGCAGAGGAAGAAAGGCTTGAACTGGAAAGAGAAGAATTGCGTCAGTGTGAAATTAGGAAAGCAAGAATAGCACTTTCAATGTTGCAGCCACTTCAAAGGGAACGACTTATGAAGAATGTGTGCTGCGGTCTGAGTTCCAGAGCGATTGCAAAGCAGGAGGGAGTATATTACAGCTCCGTGGATAAGTCCATTGCTGCGGCAAAGAAAAACTTTATCAAATTTTATGAAAATCTCTGATTTTGGGTGTGCATTTCATACCCCTTTGTCCAAATGAGTGAAGGGGTTATTTCATTCCGGATACGAATGACACTTTAAAAATTTGATTCTTGTGAGGTTATGTATATGAAAGAAAAAATGATTTGTCGTGGGGATTTATTCTACTATGACTTTGGAGATAACAGTGGTTCAGTACAAAGCGGAGAGCGTCCGGTGCTTGTCGTTCAGGCGGACGATTATAACCAGAATGCTCCGACGATTATTGTTGCAGCGGTTACAAGTGTAATCAAGAAAAGATATTTACCATCGCACATTATTCTTGGCGAGGAGTTTGGACTGAAGAAACCGTCAATGGTTCTTCTGGAGCAGATACGGACAGTCAATAGAGAGGATTTGCGTGAATACATAGGTACGGTAGATGACGATAAACTTTTCAGGCAGATAAACGCAACTTTGAAAAAGACTTTTGGACTTTGGGTTTACAAGCCGGAGGGGAAAGAAAATATTCGTTGTCTATGCCCGAAGTGCCTGAATGATTACATCCACAATCCGGACTATATTGTAAGGCGACTTGACCCATTTGCAAAGCGAAAAGACAGATGTGATAAGTGTGATGGGGATGGTTGGGATTATGTTGTTACCGACAGATATTCATCAAAGAAAGAAAAGAGGTGTAAGAATGTCTAATAGCAGTGTAAAGAAGCTGAGTTATAATGTACCTCTTTGGCATAAGCCTAATTTGTCGATTGAAGAAGCATCTATATATTCCAATATTGGAACAGGAAAACTTTATGAAATGACGGAAAAGCAAGATTGCCCGTTTGTACTTTGGATAGGAAGCCGCCGAATGATAAAGCGAAAAATTTTTGAGGAATATATTGCAAATCAGTATTCTATTTAATGATAAAGTCAAATCTGCGATGAGCAAATTCGCATCGTTGGCTCAGTGTAGATTTTTAAGTATGCTGTAACCACGCAAAGGAGGTTACAGCATATGAACAACGAAAAAGATGAAACAATCTATAATGTCCCACTTTGGGAGAAGTAATGCTTACAATTGATGAAGCCGCAGCTTATACAGGTGTTGGAAGCAGAAAAATCAGACAGCTTACCGATAATGAAAGATGTCCGTTCGTTTTATGGAATGGCTCAAAGCGACTTATCAAGAGAGAAGAATTTGTTGAATTTATAAAAAAGCAGTATTCGATATGAGGAGGTATTATTGTGAGTAATCCAGTAAAAAAAGAAAGATTAGAAGTACCGATATGGCATAAGCCGTATCTGACCATTGATGAAGCTACTGCCTATACCGGCATTGGCAGAGAAAAACTTCGTGAAATGACAAGGTTTGTTGATTGTCCATTTGTGTTATGGGTGGGAAAACGCCGAATGATAAAAAGAGAATTGTTTGATGAGTACATTGAAAAAATGTATGAGATTTAGGAGGTGGAACGATGAATGTGGATTTTGCAGATGAAGAAATGATTGCTTATCGGGAAAGCCTTATAGAAAAGAAAAAAGAGCAGCCATTTTGGAAAAAGAAATGTTTGTCGGTAAATGAAACAGCCGCTTATACAGGTATCGGAAGGGGAAAAATACGAGAGTTGATGAAAAGGAAAGACTGCAATTTTATGACGACAGACGGTTATCAGGTGTATGTCATCATCGATAAATTTGTGGAATTTTTAAATAGCAGGAATAAAATATAGGAGGAACAGCCGTGGCAAGACCAAAACGAAAAGATAAAACAAGGACAGTTCTTCGCACGGGAGAACTTCAAAGAAGTGATGGAAGTTATCAGTACAGTTGGACTGATGAAAACCATAAAAGAAGATATGTTTATTCAAAAACGCTTGAAGCACTCAGGATTAAAGAGGAAGCGATTGAGAAAGACAAAAGTGATGGCATAAAAGCGGAAGCACGATATGTTACACTCGATGATTTATATGAGTTGTGGAAAGACCTGAAGAGAGGATTGAAAAACAACACTTTTGAGAATTACAAATATATTTATGAAACCTTTGTACGTCGGCAAATCGGTTCTAAGAGAGTTTCAACATTTTTGAAATCAGATATTAAGAGATTTTATAATTATCTGGTTGATGAGCGAGGATTGAAGCCAGCAACGGTTGATGGTGTCCACAACATTCTTCATCAGATATTTGATATGGCGGTTGATGATAACTATATCAGAAACAATCCGACAAATAATGTTTTAAGGGAATTGAAAAAAGCTCATTGCTTCAAGACAGAGAAACGCAGGGGACTTACTCGACCTGAGCAGGAATTGTTTATGGATTATCTGAAGAACTCTAATACAGCAGTGTATTGGTATCCGGTGTTTGCAGTAATGCTTGGAACGGGGTTGAGAGTTGGAGAAGTTACTGGACTCAGATGGTGTGATATTGATTTGGAAGATGGGATTATAGATGTTAATCATACGTTGGTTTATTATGACCACAGAACTTCTGAAGGAAAAAAGGGCTGCTATTTCAATGTAAATACTCCAAAGACAGAAGCAGGAAATAGACAAGTTCCGATGCTCGATTTTGTTAAAGAAGCATTTGTTATGGAAAAAGAAAGACAAGAACTGCTAGGGGTTCACTGCGAAGCGACCATAGATGGATATACAGATTTTATATTTCTCAATCGCTTCGGACAGCCACAACATCAATCGACTTTGAATAAGGCAATCCGACGCATAATCCGTGATTGCAACGATGAGCAGTTTTTGAAAACAGAAAACCCAGAAGTGCTTTTACCACATTTTAGTTGTCATTCGCTCAGACATACATTTACAACAAGAATGTGTGAAGCAGGTGTAAATATAAAAGTTATTCAGGATACACTCGGACATAAGGATATAACAACAACCTTAAATATCTATACTGATGTAACAAAGGAACTAAAAAGAACCGAGTTTGATGGACTGGATAAATACTTTAATAATTCAATAGCGTAGGAAAAAGTGGCGTACTTTAAAATGAAAATTGGTACGCTGCTTTTTTTGGTCTGATTGACTTATTCAATAATAAAGATTATAATTTAGTAAGTAATCCGATTGAAGAACCCATTCTCTCAATCGGGATTTACATCAAATACATCAAATAATACAACTACTTATGCGGAAAGCAATTAATTTTAAAGGTAAACAAGGCTTTTTATCTGGTTGAAAAAAGCAAAGTAGGGAGCTGCTCAGGAATATGAGTGGCTTCGGAATTGCGTCGGAGAAAGTCCCTCACATGAAGAACTTGGGGGATTCAAACAAGAAAGCTGAAGCTAAAAAACCAGTGGAATCTGCACCTGTAAAGGTTGATTTCTCGAATGTAAAAATCGAACCAATCTTCACAGATATGGTAGATTTTGAAACATTCAGTAAGTCAGATTTCCGTGCTGTTAAAGTCCTAGCTTGTGAAGCAGTAGAAAAATCTAAGAAGCTATTAAAGTTCACTTTGGATGACGGTCAACGTAAAGATCGCGTTATTTTAAGCGGAATTCACGAATATTATGAACCAGAAGAATTGGTTGGAAAGACTGCAATTGCGATTGTAAACTTACCACCAAGAAAAATGATGGGTATTAATTCTGAAGGTATGTTGATCTCAGCTGTTCATGAAGAAGATGGTCATGAATGCTTAAACTTATTGATGGTTGATGACAAGGTTCCTGCAGGTGCAAAGCTTTACTAAGATGTACCGTTTTACCAAATAGACGGGACGTATTTCATTTGATAAACAACTAAAAAACAGTGATTCACATCAATTGATGCAGAGATTTGTGCAAGCAAGGGAAAATCGCATAATTAGCGGAATGAATGGGCAATCCTGAAGTCGGGATTGCCCATTTTTAGAAGAAAGACGAAAAATTCTTGACCTGCATGCAGCGTATACGCATATACTCTCTACATAAATCATAAGGAGATGCATCCGATGTTATTGAATGAAATTATAAATGAGGTTGGAATGACAAAGCGTGCAGTTAAGTATTATGAAGAAAAAGGATTGCTGTCAGTGGATAAAGATAACAATGGTTATCGTAACTATACTGCACAAGATGTTGAAACTTTAAAAAATATTTCAGTATATAGAAAACTCGGTATTAGTATTAAAGACATACAGAGCCTTTTGGAAACTGGCGACAAAAGTATTCTTCTTCGTATTTATCAAGAAAAAATGCAGGAAAAAGTTTTAAAAGACTCAGAACTTGAAGCTTTGAAGCAATTTATAGATGATGGTGACGCAGACAAAGCAAATGAGGCACTTGATTATCAAACCGTTGAAAATACGATTGAGTCTTTGCTACCGGGAAAAGAATGGGGAGATTATTTTAAAAGTCATTTCAAACCATTTCTTAATGTAAGGCTGAAGACTCTAAAACAGAAGCAAGCACTACAGAATATATTAGAATATTGTGATGAAACGACATTGAAAGTTCCTTTTATTATGAGAATAGGTGCGAAGATGATAGGTGGGATTGCACAAGAAACCAGAACCGCAGATGAGATGATAGCCTATTATCGTGATATGAGTGAAAGTGAATATGAAAGCCTAAAAGAAAAAGTATGGAAAGGTGCTAAAATGAAAAACGGTATAATGAAATACCATCCAGCATTTGTTTCACAGAGAAAAATGCAGAAAGAGTTACAAAATAAAGGCTATAACGATATATTCATTCCTAATTTGATGGTTCTGTCTCCAACGTATGCAGAATATAAGAAAGCGTTAGATAATGTGAACGATAGAATGTGTAGAGAACTTGGACTGTATTATGATAGCAATTTCAACTTAGTTATTAAAAAAGATAATTCTAAGTAAAAGTTAAACTACCCTTTGAGAGTGGAGAAATCCTTTTCTCAAAGGTTTTTTCTATTTATACAGATTATTCACAAACTACAAAATAAAGCCAAAACTTCATATGTTCTAAGTAAAAGGAAGTTATTGTTAGCCTTATAAACAGTTATCAAAGATTTCATATATAAATAATTTGGCAATCAACAGATGTTGTCTTCGGTAAAGTATTTCTGATTGATGAAACAGGATGACAGGATAAGTGAAAAAAAGTATAATGGTTTCAATAAATTAGGAGTTGGAGGAAATATACATGAAAATTGTCATTATTAATGGAAGTGCCAGAAAGGGAAATACATTAAGAGCGATAGATGCATTTATACAAGGGGCATCAAAAAAGAATGAGATTGAAATCATTCAACCTGATAAACTTCATATAGCTCCTTGTAAGGGGTGTGGTGCCTGTCAATGTTATAAAGGATGTGTTGATCAGGATGATACAAATTCCACGATTGATAAAATTGCCGCTGCAGATATGATTCTTTTTGCTACTCCAGTATATTGGTGGGGAATGTCTGCACAGTTGAAGCTAATCATTGATAAGTGCTACTGTCGCGGTTTGCAGCTGAAAAATAAAAAAGTTGGAACAATCGTTGTGGGAGGTTCTCCGGTGGACAGTATCCAGTATGAATTAATTGACAAACAGTTTGGTTGCATGGCAAAATATCTTTCATGGGACATGATTTTCCAAAAATCATATTATGCAACAGCCAGTGATGAGCTTGCAAAAAATAAGGATTCTATAAAAGAACTTGAAAATATTGGTAAAAACTTATAAAGCATATTTAATGTTCTAGGTTTCAAGAAAAAATAAAAATATGAGTAGGACTAGATAAATTCCAATTGGTATAGCTGGCGATAATGTGTCATGCAATTGCGATTGTAATCGTAAACTTACTGAATCAGAATCCGCAAAATTTTTTGTGAAGGGATAACGGAGATACAGATCTACAAAATCGTGGAATTCTTAATGATAGAGAAATTAGAAAAGTTCAAGAATTTATAAAACAAAACTCTCAAGAAATGTATTTAAAATGGTCTGAATATAGTAGTGAAAGTTATTATAAATAAAAAAATTAGATGATAACGAAAATAATAGGTTCTTTAAATGATATAATCCACCTTTGTAGTTTCACATCGATGGGATAATTTTAATTATTTCGTGTGTCTACCTCGGTGGGATTATATCAAAAAGTCGCTATTTTAAATTTTCTAAGAATAAGAAGTCCTTAAATTTAATATGTTGTACATTACTTGTAGAATAATCAATATCATCCATAGTGATGATGATTTTTTTATCTATTTGACTAACACCATTAAAAGCTTTGAATTCACGCTCATATGCTTTATCTTCGGCAACACTATATGCGACTTGGATATAATACTTTAGATTGTCTTTTTGAGCTAGAAAATCAATTTCCTTTCCCTTATTGTCATAGACGGTAAGACTATATCCCATATATAAAAGTTCATTGTATATTATATTTTCTAGATTATGCGTTAAATCATAACGATTGTTTAATTTACGAATCGAATTTAACGAAACATCACAATTATAAATTTTTGTAGGATACTCCAATTCTGTTTTTGTTCTAGAAGAATATTGTTTGATTGGTTCAATAATATAAGCCTCTTCTAAATAGCCAATCCATTTCTTGACGGTATTTATACTGCATTTTGTGCCATGCGTATTCATATAATCGCAAATAGATTTTACGGAATAATTTCTTGCATTTGATATTAAAATGAAATTAACAACCTTTTTAAAATCTTCGGATTTTCGAATTTTATAGCGATTGATTATATCATTCGAAACAATAGTTTCATCTAAATCATTCAAGTATCTTTTTTGAGCTTCTAAAGAATTAAATTCAATTCGTTTAGGGAAGCCTCCCCATACTAAATAATCCGTTAGAGAAATTTCTTTGTTTAATTCTTTTCCGTATTCATATAATTCTCTATATACAAATGGACGAATATGAAATGCGACATAACGACCCGATAATTCTTTAGTGAATTCACGAGATAATAGTTTGGAATTGGATCCGGTAATAAATAATGAACAATTATGTTTTCGAAGTGTTTTACACGCGATAGACCAATTATCAATTGTTTGAATTTCATCTAAGAAAACATGGCATAATTCATTTGTATCACGATTGTTGTCAATATAGTCTACAATGTCTTGCCATGAGGTTAAATTAGATGTAACGGCACGATCTTCAAAATCAAGATAAATTATATTTGATGATTTTTTTGAAATTTCAGTATTGATTTGTTCCAAAATGATGGATTTTCCACATCTTCTGACTCCCGTAATGATTTTAATTAAATCACTATCGTAAAACGGGCGTATTTCTGATAAATATTTCTCTCTAAGTATCATATGCAAGCCTCCTAATGAAATTATATTCAAATTCGTGCAAAAATGTCAATACTACTGAAAATAATGTCGATATTATGCAGAAATTTCAATAGGATTATTTATAGAGCTTTAAGCCTTTTTTGGATTCTTTAAGAATGTACCAAGACTTGCCGCATATTTTAATCCCACATGATCAAAGTTAGGAATACCGGCGGACATTCCATTTTTAAAGATGCCAATATTCACATCGACATCGATTGAAACAATTTCCTCATCTAATACTTTAGCAGCATGAGCTAAGCATAACGCAACACATACAGGTTCTGTACAACCTAGTGCAGGTGTTACATCTTGTTTTAATAATTGTATACACTCTTTTTTGTTTAACATAAAATCACCATAAATATTATACAAAAAGATTACAGTTCTTAATAAGGACTTGTGCTATAATATAAAATTGGAAAATATAACCGAGGTATAAGAAAGTGAAGAAAAAGACTATAGTTCCGTTGATTGTATTTCTTGTAGGAATATGTCTATTGAGTGTATTTACATATAATACAAATGTTCAAATTCAAAAAGATAGGCGTACGATCGCAAAATTAAATGTAGTGACATATGGTCAGCGTATAGAAAATGATATTGAAAATGGAATTGAAATAACAGATACGTTAAAACAGGTGTTAATAAATGGAAATGGTCAAATCATAAATTTTTCTAAAATAGCCGAAAATTTAATGTCTTATTCTGTGCAAAGTGTGCAATTAGCACCAAATGGAGTGGTAACAGAAATTTATCCTGAAGAAGGAAATGAAACAGGTAAAATTGATTTATTAAAGGATTCAAAGCGAGGTGAAATTTCGAATTACGCAAAAGATCACAATATAACCATTATCCAAGGCCCTATTAAATTGAAACAAGGAGGTTCTGGGCTTGTTGTTCGTAATCCTATTTATCTAGAAGATAAAAATGGACAAGAATATTTTTGGGGATTTACAATTGCGGTTTTGCGTGTTCCTGAAGTTTTTGAGGATTCGACAAACGCTTTATCTAAATTTAAATATAATTACCGACTTTCAAGAGAAGCGTCTGTTTTAGATAAGAAATATGTAGAGGTTGATGCGAATTGTGATAAAATGATTCGCCCAGTCACTTATGATTTGACTGTCGGAAAAGAAAAATGGAAACTTCAAATCATGCCTAGAGCTGGATGGAGCAACTCTAAAACTTTATATTTAATTTTCTTTGGAGGACTATCCTTAGTTCTTCTACTAACTGGACTTACAATCGTCTTATTCTTATTGGATGAAAGAAGAGTTGAATTAAAAGAACTAGCCAATAAAGATGGACTGACTAAGCTTTATAATCGATATGGATTTGATGAAATGGCCGAAAAGATGATTTCAAAAAATCCAAAAGAACATTGCGTGGCCGTATTATTAGATGTAGATGATTTCAAGTTAATAAATGACATGTATGGACATGCCTATGGGGATAAAGCTTTGATTAGTCTTGCAGCAATTATGCGAAAATTCTTTCCATCTTCTGCATTGCTTGGTAGAAATGGAGGGGACGAATTCTGTATTCTTTTGCCAAATTGTACAATGGAAGAAGTGAAAGAATCTTTGATTGAATTCACAAAAACGCCAAAAACATTTTCGTATAAAGGGCAAACATATTCTTTTTGTATCTCACTTGGTTATGCCGAATATCCAAATAATGCGATTGAAAGATCTCAACTCATGCGTTGTGCCGACACAGCTCTTTATGAAGTAAAACTTCATGGTAAAAATGGATGCATAGCCTATCAAGAAGGATTTCAATCGGGTGTTCGCAAACAACTAGGATTTGTGTTAAATGATATTTCTGAAAACTTACCTGGAGCCTTTATGATCTATCGTGCGGAT